>Ga0209533_1000162_pt1 | contig 61161 bp, 54 predicted proteins | sample COG_04_FD_184748 | JGI IMG/M metagenome (GOLD analysis project Ga0209533, IMG submission 184748) | Pelagic Microbial community sample from North Sea - COGITO 998_met_04 (SPAdes) (version 2) | ecosystem: Environmental > Aquatic > Marine > Neritic zone/Coastal water | place: Helgoland, sampling...
TAATAATTCCATGCTAGTTATTTTAATGTGTTACCGCCTTTTTCGCCGGTTCTAATTCTATATACTTCGTCCACCTGTGATACAAATATTTTTCCGTCTCCAACCTCACCAGTAGAGCCGGCGTCAAGGATTGCTTTGATTGTTACCTCTTCAAAATCATCATTTACAACAATTGACAAATAACGCCTCTGGATATCGCTTGTACTATAAGAAACACCTCTGTATACGTGTCCTTCTTTTTCGTTACCCAAGCCGGTAACATCCCAATAAGAGAAAAAGTTGACCCCAACTTCGTGCAGTGCTTTTTTGACCTTAGAAAATTTAGATTTTCTAATAATTGCTTCTACTTTTTTCATTTATTATAATTTTAGTTTCTAAGCAAAAATAAAAAAAAAGCACAACACCTATAGCAATTTGGGGGTGTTGTGGTTTTTTTTATGAAATTAACAGTAATACCCCGTTTATATTAAGGGTATTTTAATTAATAGTTAAAATAAACAAAAAACCCTAGAGGCGAGCCCCTAAGGTTTTTTCACAAACTAAAAATCACAAACTTATTTTTAATTTTTTTAGAGCATATTATTGCTCAATGATATATTGAAATTAGTCTTGACCTCTTTCTCTTTTTCCTGGATATGCAATAGATCCATGTTCAGAGATATCAAGCCCAGCAACCTCTTCTTCTTCAGTTACTCGTAATCCTACAGTATACTTAAGGATTGCAAACACGATAAAAGAGAGTACTACCGCCCATACAGCATAGGCTAATCCTCCCGTAAGTTGCGCAACAAGTTGGTCAGAACCTCCTCCGTTAAAGATTCCAAGTCCAGCATCGCCGTCTACACCCCAAAGGCCGATAACAATCGTTCCCCAGAATCCAACAACTCCGTGTACAGAGGCTGCTCCAATAGCATCATCAATTTTAAGCTTCTTTTCGATAAACTCGATAGAGAATACTACAATGACACCACCAATAAGCCCGGCTAATACCGCACCACCAGCCGTCATGTTTCCACAACCTGCAGTAATACTCACTAAGCCAGCCAAAGCACCATTTAATGATTGTGCCAAGTTTGGTTTTCCGTACCAGATCCAAGTCGTGATAAGTGCACCTAAGGCACCAGCAGCAGCAGCAAGATTAGTGATTAGCACGACTGTCGAAGCGGCAACCGCATCGTCTCCACCCCAAGCAAGTTGAGATCCCCCATTAAAACCAAACCATCCTAACCAAAGTATAAACACCCCTAAGGTTGCTAATATTTGGTTGTGGCCAGGAATAGGCATTACTTTTCCTTCAATGTATTTTCCAATTCTAGGGCCTACCATATAAGCAGCAACTAAAGCAGCAAAACCACCAACAGCATGCACGATTGAAGAACCAGCGAAGTCAATAAAACCTAGCTCAGTTAGCCAGCCTGACCCTTGCCATTGCCATCCACCTGCAATTGGGTAGATAATAGCAGTCATTACAATTGAAAAGATAATGTACGTTGAGTACTTTGTTCTTCCAGCAATTGCTCCAGAAACAATAGTAGCAGCAGTAGCAGCAAACATTGTTTGAAAGAATAAATCAGCACCTTCTCCTTGCATGATGCCACTCCAGAAAAACCATCCGTTAGTGGTGTCACCATACATTAAAGAGTATCCTACAAACCAGTAGGTAAGAGACCCTACAGCAATATCAAGCAAGTTTTTCATTGCGATATTTACTGCATTTTTTGAACGTGTCATTCCTGATTCTACTAAAGTAAAACCAGCTTGCATAAAGAATACTAAAATACCAGCAATTAGCATCCACAACATTCCCATGTCGTCTTTGATTGCTCCAGCAAGACTTTCAACTGTAGCAGTCTCCTGAATTATTAGAGGTAAAGTATTTATAAAATTTGACATAAATTATATATTTAGTTGGTTAGTAAATGCGAATTAGAACGAGTAAACAGCGGCTAAAACAAATGAGGATAAGCTTTTGGAACCAGTAAGGTCGTTATCTAAAAATGCTTCATCTGAAGCAGAGTCTAATCTTAATTCAGGCTTAATTATTAAGTTTCCTACAGCATAGCTTCCAGTTAAAGTTAAAGCAAGTACGTCTGCATCTCCGTCTGCATCTGTTGCGCCAATAGCACCAAATTCACCAGTTTCAGCAAAATATTCTGCTCTTAACCCAAGCGAAAAGCTATCAGATGTTGCAAGTTGCGGGTACAAGGCAACCCCTGCAAAACTAACGTCATCCCCACCGTCAAAATAGGCAGCGTTTAATCCTAGGAATAGAGAGTCAGATAAATCAAGTCCACCTGTAAAATCAATTTCGTAAGTACCTTGAGAGTCTAGAAAATTAAGATATTGCCCAGCGTATCCTAGCTGAAGACCAAAACCATAATCCCCTGAAGGATTGTATTCTGTTGCGTCTGTAGGATTCATTACAGCAGCCATTAATGACCAGTCGTTTCCTAAGTCAAAGTCTGCTTTTAACCCCGTGTGGCTAAATGGTCCGTAAGAAAACAGATAAGATGTGCTGTAGTTGAAGTTCGCCGCAGGCGAAATTACCTCGTATCCTAAAAAGGTATTAAAGTTACCCATTGTTAATGTTACAGCTTCGCTCACGTTCCAATAAACATAAAGTTGGTTAACAATATCCCCCGTGTTTGAGTACATTGGAGACGCGAATATTGCGTCTGTACCTCTGGGTCCAACAACTAAATCTGCAACAAATCCAACTTTTTCACCTTCATAGCTAGCGATTAGATTTGCCATGCCTAGAGCAAAACCAGGGAGTTGAGCAAATGAAGATCCGGGAGCGATAGCGTCTTCGTCATTAGGAGCAGATAAGTTTGCACGGTAATAGGCATCTATTGTTCCAGATAAAGAAAATGACGGAACATCTTCCTGTGCGTTTAATGTTAATGCTCCAACTAAAGCTACAGCACTTAAAATAATTTTTTTCATAATAATAAATTTAATAGTTAATATTTTTAGTTATCGGGGTCAAATCTATAATTATTATATAATAACCCCAAAAAAAATAGGGGTGCGGGTTGATTTTTACATTATTTTTATTTTATACCCCTTAAAATTTAGGGTATCTTGTTTTTTTATACAATTTTTTTAATATTTCAACAATTGATTTTTCAAAACAAAGTTTGTCTTGTGGTTTTTAAGCTATATGGCGCCTCCAATTTAAATAAATTGTTTTTTGATTGATTATTTGACAATCTATTCTCCTTTTAATTGCTCAAAACGCATTAATGACATTCGAAAATCGGAAATTCGAAAAAGTATCAGAGCTTTTTTATAAATCGACTTATTGACGTTATATTACATCTTCAATTATGGTTTAAAACCTCTAATAAATATAAGTATGTTAAAAAAGCAAGGTCTTTATTTACCCGAATTCGAACATGACAATTGTGGCGCGGGATTTATATGTAGTTTAACAGGTAAACGATCTAATGATATTATTCATAAGGCATTGGAGATTTTAGTTAAATTGGAGCATAGGGGCGCTGTAAGTTCAGACGGAGTCACCGGTGATGGCGCAGGAATTCTAATTGACATACCTCATAAGTTTTTTAAAATATTTTGTGAATTTGAATTACCTGAAGCTGGAGACTACGCTGTTAGTAATGTGTTTTTACCTAGAAAAGAAAACCAGAGGTCTTACTGTGTTGAGGTCTTTGAAACAGAAATAAAAAAACAAGGTTTACAAATTCTTGGTTGGAGAGACGTTCCTGTCAACAGTGAGGTTTTAGGACAAATAGCTAAAACAACAGAACCGTATGTTAAGCAGGTTTTTATTAGTAAATCAGACAGCAAACAATCAGAGTTTGATTTTAATATAAAATTATTTGCTGCTCGAAAAATAGCAGAGCATACTATTTATGGTTCAAAATTATCAGAGTCAAAATTCTTTTATCTTCCAAGTCTCTCTACTAAAATAATAATATTCAAGGGCTTACTAAAACCAGAACATATTAATGAATACTATTTAGACCTTTTTAATTCTGCTTTAGATACAAGATTGGCTTTAGTGCATCAACGGTTTTCAACCAACACATTTCCAACCTGGGATTTAGCTCAGCCGTTTAGATACATTTGTCATAATGGTGAAATTAATACGTTGAGAGGCAATGTCTCTCGTATGTTTTCTAGGGAAGAAATCATAAAAAGTGAGGCTTTTGGAGAGGATATTAAAAAGATAATCCCCACCATAATTAAAGGGAAGTCTGATTCAGCAACTTTAGATATGGTTGTTGAGTTGTTATTAATGACGGGGCGATCGCTTCCAGAAGTAATGATGATGTTAGTGCCAGAAGCCTGGGAAAAGAACCCAGACATGTCGGACTCTAAAAAGGCATTCTATGAGTACAATTCTTGCCAAATGGAGCCTTGGGATGGACCTGCTTCAATTCCTTTTACAGACGGAAATTTTATTGGAGCCGTGCTTGACCGTAACGGTTTAAGACCTTCGCGTTATACAGTTACTAAAGATGGGAATGTTATAATGTCTTCTGAAACCGGGGTTGTAGATATTAAGCCAGAAGAGGTAGAGTTTCACGGACGTTTAGAGCCAGGAAAAATGTTTTTGGTTGACATGAATGAGGGACGCATCATAAATGACGAAGAAATAAAAGAAAAGATTGCCGCAAAAAAACCTTACAGAGAGTGGCTAGATGAAAACCTTGTACAGCTTAAAGATATTTCAGCAAAAAAAGGTCCAATTGAACACAGCGAGGTCGACCTAAAGAAAAGGGAAGTGGCTTTTGGATACACAAAAGAAGATTTAAATACAATCATTCGCCCAATGGCTCAGTTAGGTAAAGAGCCTATTGGCTCCATGGGAAGTGATACCCCAATCGCTGTTTTGTCTGAAAGGCCTCAATTAATTTACAACTATTTTAAACAAATATTTGCTCAAGTAACGAACCCTCCTTTAGATGGAATTAGAGAAGAGCTAATCACGGATATTAGCCTAACACTTGGTAGCGATACCAATATTTTTGATTGTAATTCGGAGGCGTGCAAAAAACTAAAAATTCAAAACCCTGTTATTTCAAAACATGATTTAGATAAAATCAGAAACTACGACACCAACCCTAACTTTAAAGTAGAGTCTATTTCTATGTTGTATAAAGTTAATCGTGGGTTAAATGAGTTGGAAATAGCGCTTGAGGCTTTAGTTTCTAAAGCGTCAAAAGCGATAGACGCAGGGGCAAATATTATTATTTTATCAGATCGATTTGTTGACGAAAATCACGCACCTATTCCTGCATTACTAGCGTGTTCGTATGTGAATCACGCACTTCATAAGCTAAATAAACGCTCCCGAACAAGTTTGATAATTGAGTCTGCAGAGCCAAGGGAGGTTCATCATTTTGCTCTTTTATTTGGCTATGGGGCTAGCGCAGTAAATCCATACATTGTTAATGAAATTGTAGAAAATCAAATTAAAGAATCTGAGATTTCCGACTTAGATTACTTAACAGCTATCAAAAATTACAATAAAGCTGTTGGCAAAGGAATCTTGAAAGTGATGAACAAAATCGGAATCTCTACACTTAATTCGTACCGCGGATCTCAGTTATTTGAGTGTGTAGGAATTAACACAAATACGGTTGAAAAATACTTCCCAAATACACCAACACGAATTCAAGGAATTGGACTAAGAGAAATTGAAAAAGAAATATTAAAACGTCACAAAAAGGCGTTTAATCCTAATATAGAATCTGAAATTGAAATTGGAGGCGAGTACAGGTGGCGTCGTGGACAAGAAAAACATATGTTTAACCCGTTAACGGTGGCAAAACTTCAAGAGTCTGTACGCACCAATAAAGCATCAACTTTTAAAGAGTATTCAGATCTTGTTAATGATCAATCAACACGCTTAATGACAATCAGAGGGCTTTTTGAGTTTGATCAATTTGATCCCATTTCTATTGACGAGGTAGAACCTTGGACAGAAATCGTGAAACGCTTTAAAACAGGTGCGATGTCTTATGGGTCAATTAGTAAAGAAGCCCATGAAAACCTAGCCGTTGCCATGAATAGAATTGGTGGAAAAAGTAACTCTGGCGAAGGCGGAGAGGATGAAGCTCGATTTTATAAAAACGCACAAGGAGACTGGAGAAATTCTGCCATAAAACAAGTTGCTTCTGGTAGATTTGGAGTGACCTCTAACTATCTTACAAGTGCCAATGAGATTCAAATTAAAATAGCCCAAGGCGCAAAGCCAGGCGAGGGTGGTCAATTACCAGGACCTAAGGTTAATGCGGAAATTGCAAAAACAAGAAACTCCACTCCTTATGTGGGATTAATTTCACCACCACCTCACCATGATATTTACTCAATCGAAGACCTTTCACAACTAATTTATGACGTCAAATCAGCCAATAGAGCTGCACGTATCAATGTGAAGCTGGTTTCTGAAATTGGTGTAGGAACCGTAGCGGCCGGAGTTGCGAAGGCAAAAGCAGATGTTATTTTAATTTCTGGTTTTGACGGGGGTACAGGAGCTTCACCTTTAACCTCCTTAAAACACTGTGGACTTCCATGGGAATTAGGGGTTGCGGAAGCACAACAGACCCTTGTCATGAATAACTTAAGAAACAGAATTGTTTTAGAATGTGATGGTCAACTAAAAACTGGTCGTGATGTAGCGATTGCTTGTCTGTTAGGTGCGGAGGAATTTGGATTTGCAACAGCTCCCTTAGTAGCTTCTGGATGTATCATGATGCGAGTATGTCACCTAAACACATGTCCGGTTGGTATTGCAACTCAAAACCCAGAATTGCGTAAAAAATTCAAAGGCAAGCCAGAGCATGTGGTTAACTATATGTATTTTGTAGCGCAAGAATTACGTGAAATCATGGCACAATTAGGGTTTAAGACCGTGAATGAAATGGTTGGTCAGGTTCAGAAATTAAACAGGAATAAAGCGATTGAGCACTATAAAGCCTCTGGAATTGATTTGACACCAATTTTACACAAAGTAGAAGTGTTAGAAGATGTGAAGTTGTTTAATACAGAAACACAAGACCATAACTTAGATGTGCACTTAGATTTTAAGATAATTAAGCAGGCACACCAAGGAATTTTCAGAAGACAAAGAACTTATTTAAAGCTTCCAATAACCAATATTGATAGGGCAGTTGGAGCGGTATTAAGTAACGAAATATCTAAAATTTATGGAGCTGATGGCTTGCCAGAAGACACTATAAACATTGATTTCAACGGTTCTGCAGGACAAAGCTTTGGCGCGTTTACAACCAAAGGAGTGTCAATGACTGTTCATGGAAATACAAATGATTACTTAGGAAAAGGACTTTCAGGGGCCAAGCTCATAATTAAAGTTCCTGAAAGTTGTACAATCATTCCAGAAGACAATATAATCACAGGAAATGTAACGCTATACGGAGCCACTTCTGGTGAGGTATACATTAACGGAAAAGCTGGGGAACGTTTTTGTGTTCGTAACTCAGGAGCTAAAGCGGTCGTAGAAGGAATTGGTGACCATGGTTGTGAGTATATGACTGGCGGAGTTGCTGTAATACTTGGAAAAGTGGGTAGAAACTTTGGCGCCGGAATGAGCGGAGGCGTTGCTTATGTCTTAGACGAAGATCAGACCTTTACGAAAAACTGTAACGGAGACGACCTAAATATTGATCCAGTTAAACTAGAGGAAGATAAGACTCAATTACGATCATTAATTGAAAGTCATTTTGTAGCAACCTCAAGCCCGCTAGCAAAACGAATTTTAGAAAATTGGAGTGCAACGCTTCCTAAATTCAAAAAAGTACTGCCAGAAGAATACAGACAGGCCTTGTTAAGATTAGAAAAAGAACAACTAGAAACAGTTTAAAGATGGGAAAGACTACAGGATTTTTAGAATTTAAGCGTCAGGACGAAACGTATCAAACGCCAAAAGACAGGATAAAAAACTATGAGGAATTTACAATTCCTCTAAAAGAGTCTAAGTTAAAAGACCAAGGCGCACGTTGTATGGATTGCGGGATTCCGTTTTGCCACAGTGGATGTCCTCTAGGAAATTTAATACCAGATTTCAACGACAAGGTTTACCAAGGAAAATGGAAAGAAGCCGCTGAAATATTACACTCTACAAACAACTTCCCTGAGTTCACGGGTAGGTTGTGTCCCGCACCCTGTGAAGAGGCGTGTGTTTTAGGGATTAATGAAGACCCTGTTAGCATAGAGAATATTGAAAAAAATATTGTTGAAACTGCTTTTACTGAAGGCTGGATTATAGCAAAACCCCCAAAAGTAAGAACCGATAAAACAGTTGCCGTCATTGGATCAGGTCCGGCAGGATTAGCTGCCGCACAACAATTAAATAGAGCGGGACACACGGTCACTGTTTTTGAGCGTGACAAAAAAGTTGGAGGACTTTTGCGTTATGGCATTCCAGATTTTAAAATGGAGAAAAACGTAATTGACCGACGTGTAAACGTCTTGATAGAAGAAGGCATTGTTTTTAAAACAAATGTTCATGTTGGGAAAAACGTAGACGCAAATCAATTAAAGTCAGAGTTTGATGCTGTTGTGCTTTGTGGAGGCGCAACCGTTAGAAGAAATATCCCAATACCTGGTGCGGATCTCAAAGGGGTTCATCAGGCGATGGATTTCTTAAAACTTAATAACCAGTATGTTGACGGTTTAGTGGATTTTAACGACATCCTCTCAGCTAAAGATAAAAATGTGATTGTAATTGGAGGAGGTGATACCGGATCGGACTGTATCGGAACCTCTAATCGACATGGGGCTAACTCTGTAACAAACTTTGAAATTTTATCAAAACCGTCCGAGGGAAGGCCAGCAAATCAACCTTGGCCATATTGGCCAATGAAACTCAAAACAACCTCCTCTCATCAAGAAGGTGTTGAGCGATTTTTTAGCGTGTCTACTAAAGAATTTATAGGCGACGCAAAAGGGCAGTTAAAAGCCCTAAAAACAGTTGAAGTAGAATGGATATTTAAAAAAGGGGAGCGACCAGATCTAAAAGAAGTTCCAGGATCAGAAAAGACATGGGACTGTGATTTAGTATTGCTTGCCTTAGGTTTTACTGGAGCAGAAAAAACATTAGCAGACCAGTTTGGATTAGACATGGACTTCAGAACAAATATAAAAGCTACAACAAAAGATTATATCACCAATGTTCCGGGGATATTTGCAGCGGGTGATATACGTCGTGGACAATCATTGATTGTATGGGCTATATCAGAGGGCAGACAAGCCGCTCACCATGTTGATTCTTACTTAATGGGCAGCTCATCATTACCGTTAAAAGATGACAGTGATTTGCCAAGAGTTTAATATTATTTTTGTTGTCTGAACATCATACAATGATATAGATAAAGAGCTGTAAAACAATGATTTGTGTTAATCATTAAACGATTGAGTTTAGACCATTTACAGACATCATTAATATAGTAAGTACGTAAAAAGATAATTTCGATACTTTTAAGGGATAAAATCTAAAATGAAAGAACTAAATAAATACAGTAAAGCAGTAACCCAAGACCCGACGCAACCAGCGGCGCAAGCCATGCTTCACGCCATTGGATTAACAAAAGAGGACTTTAAAAAACCTCTGGTTGGGATCGCTAGTACAGGCTATGAGGGCAACCCGTGTAATATGCACTTAAATGCTCTTGCCAAATTAGTTAAAAAAGGGACCATTAATAAAGGAGTTATTGGTTTAATTTTTAATACAATTGGTGTAAGTGATGGTATCTCCATGGGAACTCCTGGAATGCGTTTTTCTCTTCCCTCTAGAGATGTTATTGCAGACTCAATGGAAACTGTAGTTCAGGCCATGAGCTATGATGGTATGATTACCGTTGTAGGTTGTGACAAAAACATGCCTGGCGCATTAATGGCAATGATACGCGTTAATAAACCTTCTATATTAGTTTATGGAGGCACTATTGATTCTGGGTGTCATAATGGTGAAAAACTAGATATTGTTTCTGCTTTTGAAGCTTGGGGAAGTAAAGTTGCCGGCAAAATGTCAGAGTCTGAATTTGAAACTATTGTAGAAAAAGCATGCCCTGGAGCAGGAGCTTGTGGCGGGATGTATACAGCTAATACTATGGCTTCAGCAATTGAAGCTTTAGGAATGACACTGCCTTTTAACTCTTCAAACCCAGCCACTGGAGAAGAAAAAAAGGAAGATGCCCTTAAGGCAGGCGAAGCCATGCGAGTATTGCTGGAAAAAGATATAAAGCCGTCGGATGTAATCACAAAAAAATCACTAGAAAATGCGATACGACTCGTGACAATCCTAGGAGGATCAACTAATGCAGTACTTCACTTTTTAGCTATAGCAAGAGCGGCTAATATATCATTTACTCTACAGGATTTTCAAAGAATTAGTGATAACACGCCCTTTTTAGCGGATTTAAAACCAAGCGGAAAGTATCTTATGGAAGATGTGCATCGCGTTGGAGGTATTCCTGCGGTGATGAAATACCTATTAAGTAAAGGACTGTTGCATGGTGATTGTCTAACTGTTACTGGAAAAACAATTGCAGAAAACCTAGCTGAGGTTGAAGACTTACAAGAAGGCCAAGATGTAATTATGCCAACAGAAACTCCTATTAAAGCTTCTGGTCACTTAAGAATGTTATACGGTAATTTAGCGCCAGACGGGAGTGTTGCTAAAATTACTGGAAAAGAAGGATTAAAGTACAAAGGAACAGCTAAAGTATTTGAAGGCGAATATGAAGCTAACGATGGAATTCGAGACGGAAAAGTAAGGAAAGGGGACGTTGTGGTGATTCGATACGAAGGACCTAAAGGAGGCCCAGGAATGCCAGAAATGTTAAAGCCCACCGCAGCCATAATGGGTGCTGGACTAGGCAAAGATGTTGCACTTATTACCGATGGTAGATTTTCAGGAGGTACTCATGGATTTGTGGTAGGTCATATTACTCCAGAAGCTCAAGAAGGAGGGGCAATTGCCTTGGTAAAAGATGGAGACACTATTACCATTGACGCTAATACAAATTCAATTATACTTGAGGTTTCTGAAGAAGAATTGGAATCACGAAAAGCAAAATGGATAGCACCCCCATTAAAGGTTACACGTGGGGTTCTTTATAAATACGCAAAAACAGTATCATCTGCATCTTTAGGATGTGTAACGGATGAATTTTAAACTTTAATTATGGAAACACTAACCGCTATTCAGAAGCAATACCTGGAGCAACCTAAGGAACGTATCTCAGGAAGTGAAGCGATCGTAAGATGTTTATTAGCTGAAGGAGTAGACATTTTATACGGCTACCCAGGTGGGGCAATTATGCCAGTTTACGATGAACTCTACAAATACGAAGACAAGATAAACCATGTCTTAACAAGACATGAGCAATGTGCAGCCCATGCTGCCCAAGGTTATGCGCGTATTTCTGGTAAAGTAGGGGTCGCTATGGCCACCTCTGGACCAGGCGCAACAAATTTAGTCACTGGGATTGCAGATGCGCAAATTGACTCAACCCCTATAGTTTGTATTACAGGCCAAGTACCCTCACACTTACTAGGGAGCGATGCCTTTCAAGAAACAGATATTGTTGGTATTTCAACACCAGTAACGAAGTGGAATCATCAAGTCACAAAAGCCTCTCAGATACCAGAAATTATTGCAAGAGCATTTTATATTGCAAAAAGTGGACGGCCAGGACCAGTTTTAATTGATATCACCAAAGATGCACAGTTTGAAGAATTTGATTTCCAGTACAAAAAATGTACAGGCGTTCGAAGTTACGTGCCAGTACCAAAAACTGATGACTCTTCTGTTACAGCTGCAGCGGAACTCATAAACAGCGCTAAAAAGCCCTTGATAATATGGGGTCAAGGAATCATACTTAGCAAGGCAGAATTAGAGCTAAAAGCATTAGTAGAAAAGGCAGGAATCCCTGCAGCATGGACCATAATGGGCGCTTCAGCGCTTCCAACCTCACACCCATTAAATATTGGAATGGTTGGAATGCATGGAAATTATGCTCCAAACGTTCTTACAAATGATTGCGATGTATTAATTGCAATTGGAATGCGTTTTGATGACCGTGTGACAGGAAAATTAGACGAGTATGCGACGCAAGCTAAAATCGTTCACTTTGAAATTGATCCTGCTGAAGTTGATAAAAACATCCAAACGGATGTTGCAGTTTTAGGGGATGCTAAACAGAGCTTATTACAATTACTGCCACAAATTAACACGAACTCTCATCCTGAATGGTTACAAAGGTTTAAGGATCTGTACGAGATTGAGTATGACAAAGTCATCAAAAATGATTTGCATCCAACAAAAGAGGGTCTTACCATGGGCGAAGTACTGAAAGAGATAAACATCCAAACCAAAGGCGAGGCTGCAATTGTTTCTGACGTAGGACAACACCAAATGATTGCGTGTCGATATGCAGATTTTAATGTCACTAAAAGTAATATCACATCTGGAGGATTGGGAACTATGGGCTTTGCACTACCTGCAGCAATAGGGGCGAAAATGGCTGCTCCAGAAAGAGAAGTTGTGGCTGTTATTGGTGACGGAGGCTACCAAATGACGATTCAAGAGTTAGGAACGATATTTCAAAACAAAGTACCCGTAAAAATAGTTGTCTTAAATAACGAGTTTTTAGGAATGGTTCGCCAATGGCAGCAATTGTTTTTTGAAAAGCGTTACGCATCTACAGAAATGGTAAACCCCAATTTCGTAGCCATTGCCCAAGGCTATTATATAGAAGCAAAAAAAGTCACTAAACGAGAAGATTTAGCATCTGCCGTAAAGGAAATGATTGACAGCGACGCTCCCTATTTTTTAGAGGTTTGTGTAGAAAAAGAAGGTAATGTATTTCCAATGGTTCCATCGGGAGCATCGGTTTCAGATATAAGATTAGAATAAGATGACAACAGAAAAACAGCTTTATACAGTCTCTGTATATACCGAAAACAACATTGGTTTACTAAATAGAATTTCTGCAATTTTTCAACGTAGACACATTAATATTGAAAGCCTAAACATTTCTGTTTCTGAAATAGAAGGTGTTTCACGTTTTACAATATTAATTAATATGTCCGAGGATCAGATAAAAAAAATCATTGGACAAATTGAAAAACAAGTTGAAGTAATCAAGGCTTATTACCATACAGACGACGACACCATATACCAAGAATCTTGTTTATTTAAAATTAAGTCAGACTTATTGTTTGAAGAACGTCAAATTCAAAATATAATCAAGGAAAGCAACGCACATATTGTTACTGTAAATAAAGAATTTTTTGTTCTTGAAAAATCAGGACGTAGAGCCGAACTTGAGACCTTGCATAAAGCCCTTAGCGTTTTTGGAATTATGCAATTTGTACGCTCTGCAAGAATTGCAGTCACTAAAGATGAACTAAAGATATCAGAAATGCTTAACGCATTCAAAAACTAACAACAACAAACAACAATCATAATGGCAAATTATTTCAACACATTATCCTTAAGTCAAAAACTAGATCAACTTTCAAAATGCAGATTCATGGAATCTTCTGAGTTTGAAGACGGTGTTACCGCATTGTTAGGAAAAACAGTTGTAATTGTAGGCTGTGGCGCTCAAGGGCTTAATCAAGGACTCAACATGAGAGACTCTGGATTAAACATTTCATATGCACTGCGCGAACAAGCAATTAAAGACCAACGTCAGTCATATAAAAACGCTTCTTCCAATGGCTTTACTGTCGGCACTTACGAGCAGTTAATTCCAACCGCTGATTTAGTCCTTAACTTAACGCCTGATAAACAGCACTCAAATGTAGTTGACACGGTAATGCCACTGATGAAGAAAGGGGCTACGCTAGCGTATTCACATGGGTTTAACATTGTAGAAGAAGGCAAGCAGATTCGAGAAGATTTGACAGTTATTATGGTCGCTCCTAAATGTCCCGGAAGTGAAGTTAGAGAAGAATATTTGAGAGGTTTTGGCGTGCCAACACTCACCGCTGTTCATCCAGAAAATGACCCAGAAGGAAAGGGATGGCCACAAGCAAAAGCCTATGCCGCTGCCACAGGAGGTCACCGAGCAGGTGTTTTAGAGTCGTCATTTGTTGCTGAGGTTAAAAGTGACTTGATGGGTGAGCAAACTATTTTATGTGGTGTGCTTCAAACGGCCTCTATTCTGTCATTTGATAAAATGATTGAAAAAGGGATTGATGCTAACTATGCCTCTAAACTTATTCAGTACGGATGGGAAACGATTACGGAAGCATTAAAGCATGGCGGAATCACAACCATGATGGATCGTTTGTCGAACCCAGCAAAATTAAAAGCATTTGAAATTTCAGAAACACTAAAGGTTATTATGAAGCCTCTTTTTGTGAAACATATGGACGATATTATGTCTGGACATTTTTCAAAAACAATGATGGAAGACTGGTCTAATGACGATGTTAATTTATTAAAGTGGCGTGCAGCTACTGGAGAAACTGCTTTTGAGAAAACAGCAGCAACTAACGAACAGATTTCTGAGCAAGAGTATTTTGATCACGGCGTATTAATGGTAGCATTTGTAAGAGCCGGCGTAGAATTAGCCTTTGAAACAATGGTCAGTTCAGGAATTGTAGAAGAGTCTGCTTACTATGAGTCGCTTCACGAACTTCCATTAATTGCAAATACCGTAGCAAGAAAAAAATTATTTGAAATGAATAGAATTATTTCGGATACTGCAGAATATGGCTGTTATTTATTTGATCACGCTTGTAAGCCCTTACTTGTTGACTTTATGAAGACGGTAGAAACGGATATAATTGGTACGACGTTTAATTCAACTAGGAACGTAGATAACCAGGAATTGATCCGTGTCAATGATGCTATCAGAAATCATCCTATTGAAGCAACTGGGAAAGTTTTACGTACAGCAATGACAGCGATGAAAGTGATTAAATCTGACGCTTAAATAAAATGTCAAAAACGCCCACCTATTTTCCAACAATTGAAGCTGTAAAAGCAGCTGCAAGAAATCTTGAAGGCATCTCAAACGTGACGCCTTTAATTGAAAACCAGCAGTACTCTTCTAGGTTTGATTGTAATATAAGCTTTAAGCGAGAAGACTTACAAGTTGTAAGATCGTATAAAATTAGGGGTGCCTACAATAAAATGTCCTCTTTAACTTCTACAGAAACAGTTAATGGAGTTGTTTGTGCAAGTGCCGGAAACCACGCTCAAGGCGTTGCCTTGTCTTGTAAGCTGTTAAAAATTCAGGGCACTATATTCATGCCAACACCAACCCCCAATCAAAAAATAGAACGGGTAAAAATGTTTGGTGAACACTTCATAAAAATCATTTTAATAGGCGATAGTTTTGATGACGCCTATAACGCTGCGGTTGAGGACTGCAACAAACGCAAAAAAACCTTTATTCATCCTTTTAATGACGAAAAAGTCATTGAAGGTCAGGCAACCCTAGGATTAGAATTGATTAATCAAGCAGCATCTCCAATTGATTATATCTTTGTAGCGGTCGGCGGCGGCGGCTTAGCCTCTGGGATGTCAGCTGTATTTAAGGAGTTATCTCCAAACACAAAAATTATTGGGGTTGAACCTGAAGGCGCTCCTTCCATGAAGTTAGCTTTTCAGAAAGGCGAAGTGGTCGCCCTAGATAGCATAAATAATTTTGTGGATGGTGCCGCTGTAAAACGTGTAGGAGATAAAAACTTTCAAATTTGCAAGGAAAATTTACATGACATGATCACGGTGCCCGAAGGGAGTGCGTGTCAGGCAATTTTAGATTTATACAACAAAGAGGCTATTATTGCCGAGCCTGCTGGCGCTTTAAGTGTAGCCGCTTTAGATCCTTTTAAGTCGGAAATTAAGGGCAAAAATGTTGTTTGTATTATAAGCGGAGGTAATAACGATATAACACGTACTGCAGAAATAAAAGAACGGGCTTTATTACACTCTAGACTCAAACATTATTTTATAATTACCTTTCCACAACGCGCAGGGGCTTTGCGAGAGTTTGTAGTTGACATACTAGGTCCTAATGATGATATTACTCACTTTGAGTACACTAAAAAGGTGAGTAGGGAAACTGGCGTAGCCGTCGTTGGAATTGAGCTTAAATCGCTTAACGATCTCGAGCCGCTAATAGCTAAAATGAAACTTCATAATTTTTACGGCGACTATCTTAACGATAAACCTGATTTATTTCAGTTTCTAGTTTAGCGACTCTTTTACAAATCGAATTTTTATAGTTTAGAGTAGTCTTTTACTTCAGAGACTCTTAAAGTGTTTACCATTCCTTTTTCTTTCATTGGCATTGCTGCTAAGCTAATCACCATATCTTCCGCTTCTACATACCCTTTTTCATAGGCTATTTTATTAACATCGTTAATCGTTTCATCAGTTGAAGCAAACTTATCATAATGAAAAGCACGAACGCCCCAAAGTAAGTTTAATTGAGATATGATGCGTTTATTAGAAGAAAACACAAGAATATGAGCGTCTGGACGCCACGCAGAAATCTGAAAAGCGGTATACCCACTATTGGTAAGAGTAGAGATAGCGCGCGCATTTATTTCGTTTGCCATATTAGCAGCATGGTAACAAATTGATTTTGTAATGTAGCGCTTTGTACGGATGTGAGGTGGATTCTGAGGGACATGAATCAAGTCTGAATTCTCTACAGTTTTGATGATATTTGACATTTTCTCAATAACTTCAACTGGGTATTGTCCAACAGAAGTTTCTCCTGAAAGCATAACCGCATCTGCACCATCCATTACTGAGTTGGCAACATCATTAACCTCTGCACGAGTTGGAGTTAGGCTAGTAATCATAGACTCCATCATTTGAGTAGCAATAATTACAGGAATTCTTGCTTTTTTCGCTTTTAATACTAATTCCTTTTGAATTAAAGGTACTTGATGCGCAGGAACTTCAACTCCTAAATCCCCCCTAGCAACCATAAGACCATCACAATATGCAATAATCTTGTCAATATTTTCAACAGCTTCTGGTTTTTCAATTTTAGCAATAATAGGAATTTTGTAAGAGCTATGTTCTGAGATTAGCGCTTGTAATTCCATTAAATCTTCTGGGTTTCTAACAAAGGAAAGAGCCATCCAATCCACTTCTTGTTTGATTGCAAATACAGCATCTTCCTTGTCTTTTTCTGTCAAAGCAGGTTGAGAGATATCGGTGTTTGGAAGGTTTACCCCTTTTTTAGATTTTAATGGCCCGCCTTGAATAACTTTAGCTTTGACCTCATCTTTTAAATTTGTAGACACTACTTCAAAAAGTAACTTACCGTCATCCAAAAGAATGCTTTCTCCTTTTTTGGCATCTAAAGGAAATCGGTCATATGTCATATAAACACGATCTTTAGTTCCTTCAAAACGCTCGCCTGTTGCAAATATAATCTCATCACCAGGGTTTACAACCACGTCATCTTTCATGACACCAACTCTTAGTTTCGGCCCCTGTAAGTCAGCTAAAATTGAGGCGTTAAAACCATACTCTTCGTTTATCTCACGAATCAATTTTATACGTGTCTTTACGTCTTCATAATCTGCGTGAGAGAAGTTAATTCTAAACACATTTACTCCAGCTTCAACCATTTTGTGAAGCATTTCTTTTGAACTGATAGCCGGTCCTAGTGTGGCTACAATTTTTGTTTTTTTTCTTTTGTGTGACATTAATTAAATATTAAATGTTCTTTTGATTTAAGTTGTGAAATATCAAGGCTATACGCAGTTGATACGTTCGTTATTTTTTGAATCTTGTTCAAGATCTGTTTTTCATTTATAAACCCACCGCCATTGTTAATTTTTAACAAATAATCAACAGATTGATATTCAGGAAGCAAGGAGTGGCTAACCCAGCTTTTTTGGTTTGTTTCTGAAAATAATCCCTGAGAAATAGCGACTTCTTCTACAAGGCAACTATTTTTAATTAGATGCCAATTCGTTTGTAGTTGAGGGTTTATCCACTCAAAAACAGAAAACGAAGCTAATGATGTTACAAAGTCAAGATCTTCTCTTGTTCTGGCCAATCTAGTTTCTAAACTTTGATTTAAAAAGTATGCTAGTCGATAGTCATCCATCTCACAATGAACTGCTAAAAGCGAATAATTTAAGTCTTCAAAATCATCAACAAGTAGTTTGTGTATGGCCATAATTCTCAGTAAACATTATGTAAATATAAGATATTAACTCAGTATCTGAGCCTGCTTTTAGCCTTCTTAAGCCTATATTATTGCGAAAACGTTATAGTTTCTCGAGAACTATTAAATCACTGATTTTTATCAATCTTCCCTTGAAGTGCAAAATAGGCTCGTTTTGACACTTTTTCTTCTGCTTTTTTCTTAGAAGTTGCCCTAGCTTTTGCAATCACCTTTCCTTCAATTCGAAGCTTAACTGAGAAATGCTTCAATAAGTCGTTTCCAAGGTCTTTTTCATTTTCGAAATAAAAAGTTTTCTTTTCTTTTTGACACCATTCAATAATGTAGCTTTTATAGCTAATAATTTTTCCTTCTAATGATTCGATATTAACATGAGGAGTAATGACTGTTCTATAGATAAATCTCTCACAAACGATATAACCTTTGTCTAAAAAAACAGCTCCGATTAATGCTTCAAATAAGTTGCCGTGAATGTTTTCCCCAAATTGTGATATAGGTATTTTACTATGCATTAGATTTGAAAGCTCTAGCTCTTTTCCAATTTCATTGAGATGGTCTCTACTCACTACTTTTGAACGCATTTTCGTCAAATATCCTTCGTCACCACTAGGAGCTTTATCAAATAAATAGTGAGCCACTACCGAGCTCAGTATGGCATCTCCTAAAAACTCTAGTCTCTCGTAACTAATCGGATTCCCTAACTCGTCTTTACGATTTGTCGATCGATGAGTGAATGCCTTTTCGTAATAGAGGTGTTTGGTAGGCTTAAATTTTGTAATTTTTTTCAAAGACTCAACAAGACTATTGTCCTTTCCAGAACGTCGCTTAAAGATATTTTTGATAGCGCTCAAAGAGTTTAGTCTAGTTTTTTGAAAACGACACAAGCATTGTGCCCGCCAAAACCAAATGTATTACTCATGACTACTTTTACGTCTCGTTTTTGAGGTTTATTAAGAGTTAAATTTAACTCCGGATCTATATTTTCGTCTGGAGTTGTATGATTAATTGTTGGAGGGATCATGCCGTGCTCAATTGATAATACCGATGAGATCGCTTCAATTGCACCAGCAGCACCAAGTAAATGGCCCGTCATTGACTTTGTTGAATTAATATTTATGTTTTTTGCATGTGATCCAAAAACTTCTTTAATGGCTTTTAGTTCTGCTACATCTCCAAGCGGAGTTGAAGTGCCATGGGTGTTAATTGCATCTACATCCTCAGGCTTAAGACCTGCGTTTTCAAGACAATTTTTCATTACGGCGATCACGCCAATACCATCTGGATGTGGTGCAGTCATGTGGTAGGCATCTGAAGACAATCCACCTCCTACAAGTTCAGCATAAATTTTAGCGCCTCTTGCTTTAGCGTGTGCGTACTCCTCTAGTATTAATGCGCCAGCACCTTCCCCTAAAACAAACCCATCTCTGGTTCCGTCAAAAGGTCTTGAGGCTGTTTCTGGGCTCTCGTTTCTTGTAGATAGTGCATGCATGGCATTAAAACCACCCATTCCAGATTGAGTAACACAAGCTTCACTACCACCACTAACAATTACATCACAATGACCAAGACGTATTAAGTTTAGTGCGTCAAATATTGCATTTGCGGATGAAGCACAAGCAGAGACCGTTGTATAGTTTGGCCCCATAAACCCATGCTTGATAGAAATATTACCAGGGGCAATATCTGCAATCATTTTAGGAATAAAAAAGGGATTAAATCGGGGTGTTCCATTTCCATTAGCAAAGTTCATGACCTCGTTTTGAAAAGTTTCAATACCACCGATTCCAGCACCCCAAATCACTCCCACGCGAAGTTTGTTTAAGGAATCCAAATCTAGTTTGGCATCTATGATGGCTTCGTCAGAAGCCACCATAGCATATTGCGCAAACCGATCCATTTTACGAGCCTCTTTACGATCAAAGAAGTCCGAAACATTAAAATCTTTTAATTCACAAGCAAATTTTGTTTTGAAATGTTCAGTATCAAAATAAGTTATAGGCGCACAACCACTCTTGCCACTTATTAGGCCTTCCCAATAACTGTCTTTATTGTTGCCTATTGGAGTCAATGCCCCAAGACCTGTTACTACAACTCGCTTTAGTTCCATAAAAAATTAAAATGTAATTATTTTGCAGCTTCGATATAAGAAACAGCTTGACCTACAGTAGCAATGTTTTCTGCTTGGTCGTCTGGGATTTGAATATCAAATTCTTTTTCAAATTCCATTATTAGCTCTACAGTGTCTAGCGAATCTGCGCCAAGGTCATTAGTGAAACTAGCTTCTGTTACTACTTCGTTTTCATCAACGCCCAATTTGTCTACGATAATCGCTTTTACTCTTGATGCAATGTCTGACATAATCTTTATATTTTAAGTTTTAATTAGGTTGCAAAAATAAAAAACTTTACATTAAAACAAGTGATTACTTCAAAAATGTGCATTTATTAGTGATTAAATTAGTTATGTATTGTGTTTTTACTTCGCAGTGTGGATAATTATTCTTTTTTTTGTTATTGAATTTTAATCAAAAAAACCGCTTAATGAAAAGAATTGCAATTTTTGCTTCTGGCTCTGGCACCAACGCTGAAAATATTATTAAATATTTTCATGGAAACAAGTTTGCAGAAGTGGTTCTTGTATTCTCCAACAATCCTAATGCGTTTGTTTTAGAACGTGCTTCAGGCTTGAATGTAAAATCAGTCGTTTTTAATAAAAAACAGCTTAAAGACCCTAATTGGGCCGCCCAAAACGTATACAATCTTGATCTTGACCTTATTGTGCTTGCAGGGTTTTTGTGGAAATTTCCAGCACATTTGCTACAACAATTTAAAAACAAGGTTTTGAACATCCATCCAGCACTGCTTCCAAAGTATGGAGGAAAGGGCATGTATGGCTCCCATGTGCACAAGGCTGTTGTAGCTAATCAGGAATCAGAATCAGGTATTACAATCCATTACGTGAATGAGCATTATGACGAAGGTGCAGTTATTTTTCAAGCAAAATGTTTTGTTCTTGAAACGGATACTTTTAATGAATTGGCCGCTAAAATTCATGAACTAGAATCAAAGCACTTTCCAGTAGTTATTCATAATATCCTAGCTGAAAATGGCTAAATCAAAACAAAAATATTACACTGTTTGGAAAGGACACCGAACAGGTGTCTTTGAATCCTGGGAGGATTGTAAAGCGCAAATCGCTAATTTTGAAGGCGCACAGTACAAGTCTTTTTTAACATTTCAGTTGGCTAAAACAGCACTAAAGGGAGATTATAAAGACTATGTTGGAAAATCTAAAAAGCTTTCAAGTAACCTTTCTGAATCGCGACTAAAACTAATTGGTCAGCCAAACTATAATTCTATTTCGGTAGACGCTGCCTCTAGTGGAAATCCTGGGATAATGGAATATAGAGGTGTTGACACACACACCAAAAAACAATTATTTCACAAAGGGCCCTTTCAGCAAGGCACCAACAATATTGGAGAATTTTTAGCGCTTGTTCACGGGCTCGCATTATTAAGACAAAAAAACAGCAAGCGAATTTTATATACAGACTCAAGGACTGCTATGAGTTGGGTTAAAAAAAAGCATTGCAATACAAAACTGACTCGAAATCCAGCGAATGCAGCAATGTTTGTGCTAGTAGATCGCGCGGTTTTATGGCTCAATACCAACTCATACAGCACTGTAATAGTTAAGTGGGAAACGAAAGCTTGGGGAGAAATTCCTGCAGATTTTGGGCGTAAATAATTTATGTCAGTACAGCAGTATTTTTAGTTTTATTAAGAACAAAAAATACGTAACTTTGTTCTTTAATTTTTAATATTTTTTATGAGTAAGTTGGTAATCGTTGGAACAGTTGCATTTGATGCTTTGGAAACACCTTTTGGAAAGACGGATAAGATACTTGGCGGATCCGCTTCATATATTGGTTTGTCTGCTTCACAATTTAAGGTCGAGAGCGCTATTGTATCAGTCGTGGGAGGAGATTTCCCTCAAAGCTACCTAGACATTTTCTCAAATAGAGGTATTGATATTTCGAGTATTGAAATCATAAAAAAAGGTAAGACATTTTTTTGGAGCGGTCGTTACCACAATAACATGAACAACCGTGATACATTGGTAACAGAACTAAATGTGTTGGAAAATTTTCAGCCTATAGTTCCCGAATCATATAAAGACGCAAAAATATTAGTTCTAGGAAACCTACACCCAGCTGTTCAGTCGAGTGTTTTAGATCAAATGGAGGAGGCTTCAACCTTAGTCATTCTTGACACAATGAATTTTTGGATGGACCACACTCTAGACGCACTTATTGAGGTCATTAAACGAGTAGATGTTATTACCATTAACGACGAGGAAGCTCGTCAACTAACAGGCGAACACTCGCTGGTAGTGGCTGCTAAGACAATACACGCAATGGGACCTGAATATGTGGTAATTAAAAAAGGAGAACACGGCGCTTTATTGTTTAACGAAGGTCGTATGTTTTCAGCGCCCGCAATGCCGTTAGAGTCTGTTTTTGATCCTACTGGAGCAGGAGATACTTTTGCAGGAGGGTTTGCAGGGTTTTTGTCTCAATCTGAAAATGTTAATTTTGAAAGCATGAAGAAGGCAGTTATCTATGGATCAACGCTTGCGTCCTTCTGCGTAGAGAAATTTGGCACTGAGCGCCTTGAGTCTCTAAAGCAAGAGGAGATAAGCCAACGGCTGAAAGCTTTTAAAGAACTGACTCAATTTGAAATAGAATTAACATCTTAAAAAACGCGCCAATTATTGGCGCATTTTTTTTTAATAATAAAGTTACACTAAAATCACTTGTATGAGCGATGCAATAAAACACGAATGCGGAATTGCCCACATTAGACTTTTAAAACCCTTGGAGTTTTATAAAAAAAAGTACGGGACTGCTTTTTATGGAATTAATAAGATGTACCTTATTATGGAGAAACAGCACAACCGTGGACAAGACGGAGCTGGTTTTGCGAGCATAAAATTAGATATGCAGCCTGGGGAGCGCTATATAAGTCGAGTTCGCTCGGTAGAACAACAGCCGATTCAAGATATTTTTGCTCAAATTAATACTCGAATTAACGATGTATTGGAAAAAAACCCAGAGGTTGCTAATGATGTAGAGGCACAAAAGAAAATGGTTCCTTATTTAGGGGAAGTTTTGCTGGGTCATGTACGTTATGGGACTTTTGGCAAAAACAGTGTTGAAAGTGTTCACCCGTTCTTGAGACAAAATAATTGGATGCACCGAAACTTGATTTTGGCAGGAAATTTTAATATGACAAATGTAAAGTCTCTTTTCAAAAACCTTGTTGAAATAGGTCAGCATCCAAAAGAATATACAGATACGATTACTATCATGGAGAAAATAGGTCATTTCTTAGATGATGCAGTATCAAAATTATATAAAAAACTAAAAAAGGAAGGCTATACAAAAATGGAGTGTTCTCCATTAATAGCAGAGCGCCTTAATTTAAAGAAAATACTCACTAAAGCTGCAAAGAATTGGGACGGTGGCTACGCTATGGCTGGACTCTTAGGGCATGGAGACTCATTTGTTTTGAGAGATCCTTCAGGAATTCGTCCCGCCTATTATTACATGGATGATGAGGTTGTTGTTGTCGCTTCAGAGCGTCCTGTAATTCAAACGGCTTTTAATGTTAATTTTGAGGACGTTCATGAATTACCGCCTGGGAGTGCAATTATTACTAAAAAATCAGGAGAGACCTCAATTGATCAGATACTTAAACCGTTAGAACGTATGGCCTGCTCTTTTGAGCGTATTTACTTTTCAAGGGGAAGTGATGCAGAGATATATCAAGAGCGAAAACTACTTGGAAAACTAATTGTCCCAGAGGTTTTAAAGTATATTGATCACGACATAAAAAACACCGTATTTTCCTACATTCCTAATACCGCTGAAACTTCATTTTTTGGAATGATTGAAAGCGTTGAAGAATACTTAAACAAAAAGAAGACAGAACAAATTTTGAAAGGTACTAGGACTCTTTCTGCGGATAAGGTAACACAAATTCTTTCGGAACATACTCGCATTGAGAAAATAGCAATTAAAGATGTAAAGCTCAGAACGTTTATTACTGAAGATAGTAGTCGAGATGATTTGGTTGCTCATGTATATGATGTCACATATGGGGTTATAAAACCAGAAGATAATTTAGTGATTATTGACGACAGTATTGTACGAGGAACGACCTTAAAGAAAAGTATTCTAAAAATGATGGATCGGCTTTCTCCGAAGCGCATAGTGGTTGTGTCGTCTGCCCCGCAAATACGATACCCTGACTGTTACGGTATTGATATGGCTAACTTAGAGGGATTAGTCGCTTTTAAGGCCGCATTAGCACTGTTAAAAGACACTAATAATTACCATATTGTTGAAGATATATATTTAAGGTGTAAAGCACAAGTAAACCTTCATGACTCTGAAGTTGAAAACTTTGTGAAAGAAATATATGCTCCTTTTAACCCACAACAAATTTCGGATAAAATAGCAGAACTTCTGAGTGAAGATGGTATAAAGGCTGAGGTGAAGATTATTTTTCAGCCGATAGAAAACTTACATATTGCATGCCCTAAAAATTTAGGAGACTGGTACTTTACCGGAAATTACCCAACTCCAGGAGGTAATAGAGTTGTTAATAGGGCCTTTATTAACTTTTTTGAAGGAAATAAAGAAAGAGCTTACTAATAGAGGAGTGCTGTTTATCTAATAAAAATGCATTTCGTCTAATAATTAGCGTTTGTGTGTATTAAACGTCTATATTTGAATCACCATAACATAAGTAGGTTAAGTTCATGGTAGATTTGGGGCAAAAAAGGTGAACTTCGTTCACCTTTTTTATTTTCCAATGTTTTCTAAGCTTTACTTCGCAGCTAAGAAACGTTTTTCAACTTCATTCCAGTTAATCACACTAAAGAAAGCTTCGATGTAATCCGGACGTCGGTTTTGGTAGTTTAAGTAATAGGCATGTTCCCAAACATCTAATCCTAAAATGGGAGTTCCACCGCAAGTTACCCCGGGCATTAATGGATTGTCTTGGTTTGGTGTTGAGCATACTTCAACCTTACCTCCTTTATGAACACATAGCCATGCCCATCCTGATCCAAACTGAGTTGCAGCAGCTTTACTGAAAGCCGTTTTAAAATCTTCAAAAGATCCATAAGCCGCAAGGATTGCTTCTTTAAGCTCACCTGAAAGGGCTTCTTTTCCCTCAGGGTTCATTATGTTCCAGAAAAGCGAATGGTTATAATACCCACCGCCGTTATTACGCACCGCTTTGTTGGACATGTCCAAGTCGCCAAGAATAGCTTCTACAGATTTAGTTTCTAAATCAGTTCCCGCAATTGCTGCATTTAAATTATTTGTATATCCGTTGTGGTGCTTTGAGTGGTGGATTTCCATTGTTCTCGCGTCAATATGAGGCTCTAGGGCATCATAAGCATAGTTTAGTTGTGGTAATTCAAAAGCCATAAGAGTTTGTTTTAAGTGTTTTTAATGATTTCACAAATTTACGATAATCAAATAAAATTTACGTCGATATATAATTAAGATTGTTTATTTTGCTATAAATTTTATTTAGTGGCTGTTTCAACTTTTGATATTTATAACGCATCTGCAGGGAGTGGTAAAACATTTACCCTTGTTAAAGATTACTTGAAAATTGTTTTGAGCTCTAAAAAGTTTTTGCCACATCGTCACGTTTTAGCGATCACCTTTACCAATAAAGCAGTCGATGAAATGAAAACACGGATTATAGAAGCGCTTATGGCTTTTGCATCTCCTACCATTTTAGATCACCCCGATGCTTTATTCACACAAGTTGTGGAAGAATTACAGAACACCCCAGAAGAAATACATGTCAAGTCCAAACATTTGTTGAGTAAGATTTTACACAACTATGCTGCATTTGACATTTCAACTATTGATAAGTTTACTCAGAAGATAATCCGCACTTTTGCTTTTGATCTAAAGTTACCAATGAATTTTGAGGTAGAACTAGATACAGACCATTTACTACAAAAAGCGGTACTTCGCTTGCTTTCAAAAGCGGGAAAAAACAAAGCTCTTACTAAAGTGCTAGTTGATTTTGCTGTAGAAAAAGCCGATGATGATAAGAGTTGGAATATCGCTTTAGATCTAACTAAAACAGCAAAACTCCTAACCAAGGAAACAGAAGCTCCTTTTTTACAGGGTCTCGCTAAGCACTCTTTGTCCGATTTTGAAGCCTTAAAAGAGTCTTTAGCAAAAGAAATTTATGAGGCGGAGACGCAAATAGTAAGTGCCTCAAATCAAGTTTTAGAATTGATTATTTCTAACGGTATTGAGTTTTCAGATTTTAGTCGCGGTTCTTTGCCTAAACACTTTAAAGCCCTTGCTTCCAAAAAATTCGACCTCAGTTTTAGCGCACAGTGGCAGCAATCGATAGATACAGCACCCCTATATACTCAAAAAACAACTTCACACGTTGCTTCTATAATTGATGGGTTGCGTCCCGAGCTTATTGAGGCGTTTCTGGCGACAAAAACTATTTTTTATCGTTTGAAGTACTTAAAGAACATACGTAAAAACACGACTCCGCTTTCCGTCATCAATTTAATCAACAAAGAATTAAAACTAATTAAAGAGGAAGATAACCTTTTACTCATATCCGAGTTTAACACTATTATCAGCCAAGAAATAAAAGATCAGCCAGCTCCTTTTATATATGAGCGTATTGGAGAAAAATTCAATCATTTTTTTATTGATGAATTTCAAGACACATCCGAGCTGCAATGGGAAAATTTAGTCCCCCTGATTACAGACACGTTAGCGGCAGAAAATGGAAGCGCTATGTTAGTCGGGGATGCTAAGCAAGCAATTTATCGTTGGAGAGGCGGCAGAGCCGAGCAGTTTATTAGTTTATATAACAACGATACAGACCTTCCTTTTGATGCTGAGCTTTCCTATCTTCCAACCAACTATAGAAGCTGTAGAGAAATTGTAGGATTTAACAATCGTTTTTTTAAACATCTATCTAAGGTAGCTTTTTCTAACCAAACTTATAAAGAGCTTTACCAGGCATCAGCTCAACTTGAATTTACCCAAAAAGCGGGCTATGTTAATATTTCTTTTTTAGAATTTGAAAAAGGAGATGATAAATCACTTATTTATGCCACCAAAGTTTTGCAAATAATCAACACTTATTTAGATTCTGACCAAGACACAAAATTAAAGGATATTTGCGTGCTTGTTAGAAAACGAAAAGAAGGGATTGCTGTAGCTAATTTATTAAGCCAACATGATATTGATATTGTTTCCAGTGAAACACTGTTAGTTTCTCAGTCTCCAGAAGTTAAACAAATAGTAAGCCTCTTAGAGTATATACACGAGCCCTTAAATGTAGAGGTTAAACTTGAGGTGATAAACTACATAGCAATTAATAATGATGTTGGAGACCCCCATTTATTTCGTTTAAATGGTATTTCTCTAGGTTTGGAGGCTTTTTTTGCTGCTCTTAAAGATATTGGAATTCACTTTTCTCCTCAGGTAGCCCTCCAGCTTTCTCTATATGAATCTGTTGAGTATATTATTAGTAGTTTTCAGTTATCAAAAAAATCCAATGCTTATATTCAGTTTTTCCTGGACTTTGTTTTAGAGTTTACACAAAGACCAACTTCGAGTGTTCGTCAATTTATGGACCACTACAACCTTAAAAAAGAAAGTTTAAGTATTGTTACCCCAAAAGGAATAAATGCGGTCCAAATTATGACTGTACACAAGTCAAAAGGATTGGAGTTTCCTGTTGTCATTTTTCCTTTCGCAGAGCTAGATATTTATAGAGAATTAGAACCCAAAGAGTGGATGCCTTTAGAAGCATCCTTTGCCCCCTTTTCACACTTTTTATTAAATTATAATAAAGATTTTGAAAACTATGGCACTGTGGGAGCTTCAATATATAATGATCACCAATCCAAACTTGAGTTAGATAACATTAATCTTTTATATGTAGCGTTAACCCGTGCAGTTGAACAATTGTATGTGGTGGGTAATGCGTCTGTTTCTAAAAAGGGAGATGAAAACTTAAAAACGTATTCAGGTCTTCTTATAAATTATCTAAAAACGATTGGACATTGGGAAGCTTCTAAACTTGAGTATGAATTTGGGGTGTTTGAGAAAATAGACAGTCTAGAGCCTCCAAAATACCCAACAGAAATTCAAACTGATTTTATATCCACCCCTAAGGCTCAACTAAATGTTTCAATGGCAACTAATGCGGGCTATTTGTGGGACACTTCTCAGAAAGAGGCTATTGAAAAAGGTAATTTAATTCATTTGTTGCTGTCAAAAGTATACACCAAATCTGATATCGAAATCACGTTTAATCACTTTATTAATACGGGAGTGATTTCAAAAGAGCAAGGCAAAGCTTTGCGGCAAACTGTTGAAGACATCGTTAGCCACCCTAAGCTAAGCATCTATTATAGCTCAGAGGTTACTGTTTTTAACGAGCGAGAGATCATGACCGAAAGCGGAAAAATAATCATACCTGATCGTTTAGTTGTTTTTAAGGACCAAACAGCAGTCATAATTGATTACAAAACGGGAGATTTTTATAATAAACACAAGCTACAACTAATAGATTATGCTGAAATTATAGAACAAATGGGTTATAAAGTTAGCAAAAAGCTACTTGTTTACACAGAGATTTCTTTGCAAATACATGATTTCTAGGGTTTTATATTCCGTTCATTCACAGCCACTTTTCTTGTCAAATAATTTTATTGTTTAACTTTTTAACTTTATTTTTTTAACATTTAAGTTTGTTTTGTAGTAATAACATCATACTTTTGCAAATAATACAATAAACAAACTAAATATTATTTTATATGAAAAATCTTAGCAGATTAGTTTTTGTGACATTGCTAGTAATGGCAACCGGAAATGTAAACGCACAAGACAAAAACAACCCATGGCAAATCACAGTAGGTGTAAACGCCGTTGATGCACTTGGTACTGGGAATCAAGTAGGAAATGAAGACATTGGCTTTTCTAGGCTTTATGACGTAGGTGGTGAGTGGAGCGTGTCTCCCGCAATGTCTATGTTGTCAGTTGGAAGATACCTTGGCAATAATTTTTCAGTTGGTGTTGCTGGAACTTTTAATAGACTAGACAAGTGGAATACAGGCGTACAAAAAGCAACCGCAACTAGTGAATTAATGTATTACGGACTTGACGGTATGGTTAAGTACAGTCTTGCAGACCTAGTAAATTCTAACAAACTAGAGCCTTTCGTAAGTCTTGGAGGTGGTTACACATGGATGGAGCAACCTGGAACAGAATTAGCAGGTCTTGCAACACTTAATGGTACAGTTGGTGTTTCTTATTGGTTTAATGATTTTATTGGAATTACAGCTCAATCAGGATTGAAAAATTCTTTTGATGAAGTAGTCTTAGTAGATCATTTCCAACACTCTGTTGGAGTTACTATTAAATTTGGTGGTAAAGACACAGATTCAGATGGTGTATATGACAAATATGATGTATGTCCTGAAGTTCCTGGTTTAGCAGAATTTAATGGCTGTCCTGATTCAGATTCAGATGGGATCCAAGATTCAGAAGATACATGTCCAAATGAAGCGGGGTTAGCAGAATATAACGGCTGTCCTGATTCAGACGGTGACGGCATCTCTGACAACAACGATACTTGTCCAAATGAAGCGGGTTTAAAAGCTTTATCTGGATGTCCTGACGCAGATGCAGATGGAGTTGCTAACGCTCAAGATACATGTCCAAACGAAGCGGGTCCAGTTGCAAACAACGGATGCCCTTGGAAAGATGGAGATAGTGACGGTGTACTAGATAAAGATGATAACTGCCCTACAGAAGCTGGTACAGTAGCTAATAATGGTTGCCCTGAAGTTGTTTTTCCAACAGATGAAGAACAAGCTCAACTAATCAGCTATTCAAGAACAATTAATTTTGCACTTGGAAAGTCAAGCTTTAAAAAAGATGCAATTTCTACTTTAGAAGCGATTACAGCTATTTTAACTGCATATCCTAAAGCAAACTTTATTGTAGAAGGACATACAGATAGTGTTTCAAGTAAATCATTTAACCAACAGTTGTCAGAATCTAGAGCTGCTCAAGTTGTTACTTTTCTTACAACTAACGGAATTGCTTCAGAAAGATTACAATCAATTGGTTTTGGGGAAACAGCTCCAATCGAATCTAATATGACTGCTAAAGGAAGAGCAGCTAACAGACGTGTTGAAGTGAAGTTGGCTAACTAATTAGCACGCTTATATAATAAAAAGCTTAAAACGCTTCGCTATTGCGAAGCGTTTTTTTATTTTTATAACATGACAGGTTTTATTTATGACGTACTAAAAGATCTTGACTTAGCTTCAAGAGACACCTCTAAGCTAACCCTTATCCTACCCAATAAACGTGCGGGGTTGTTTTTAAAAAGGGACTGGTCTTCCATAAGTAAAGCAACAGGGTTTTTGCCTGATATTATTTCTATTGAACATTTTATTGAAGAATTATCTCAGCTAAGACTCCTTAGTAATACAGAGCTTATTTTTGAGTTTTATAGTGTTTATCTAGACCTCACCCCTTTAAATGAAAGGGACTCTTTTGATAGCTTTTCTAAGTGGGCACCTATAGTGCTTCAGGATTTTAATGAAATTGATCGTTATTTAATTCCTCAAGAACAGATATTTGAATATCTCACTGCGATTCAAGAATTAAACCACTGGTCATTAGAAGCCAATTCTACTCCACTTGTAAAGGGATATCTTTCCTTTTGGAAAAAGGTCGACTCTTATTACTCAAAATTCACATCTCATCTGTTGCAAAAAGGCGCGGGTTACCAAGGATTAATTTATAGAGAAGCCGTTGAGAACTTAGAATTATACACTAAAAACAATCCTCTCAAGTCACATGTATTTTTGGGCTTTAACGCTTTAAACGCCTCTGAGTCTACGATTATTCAAGAGCTACTAGAGCAGGACAAAGCGGTTATTTACTGGGATATTGATCAAACATTTATAGAAACGCCATTCCATGATGCGGGCTATTTTATAAGACAGCATCAAAAGCAGTGGTCGCATTTCAAAAAACAGCCTTTTAAATGGGTTTCAAATCAGTATGCAACACCCAAAAACATTTCTATAGTTGGCACTCCAAAAAACATTGGGCAGGTCAAATACGTTGGGTCCCTTTTACAGCGGCTGTACTCAGAGAATAAACTTCAAAGTACAGCCTTAATATTAGGAAATGAAGACTTATTGATTCCTATACTGAATTCGATTCCCAGCGCTATTGAAGACATCAATATTACTATGGGACTGCCGCTAAAGCAGATTCCCTTCTCAGCTTTTATCAATCAATGGTTTCAGCTTCAAAAAGAAACCAATACGCATTATTATTATCAGGACATAATAGGGGTGTTGTCGCATCAATTTGTTCGGCCCTTACTACAAAGCACAAATGAAGATGCTGCTCAAAAGATTATTACAAGGTTGAACACACACAACTCAGTGAGCCTTACTAAAGATCAAATAATTGCAATTGCACCTACCCATAAGCCTATTTTAGAGCTTCTATTTACAAACTGGAATAACCAGCCAGCCAAGGCAATACAAAGCGTTCTAGAGCTTATTTTTAAACTTAAAGACTATTATGGTAAATCCAAAAAAAACCACTTATTACCGCTTGAATACTTATTTCGTTTTTCTGAAATATTCAACCAATTAAAAGAGCTAAATAACTCCTACAGTTACATCACGACCATTAAAGTTTTACAAAGCCTCTTCAAAGAATTATTGAGTACAGAAACGCTGGATTTTAAAGGTCAGCCATTAAAGGGACTTCAAATAATGGGAATGCTAGAGTCTCGAGTTTTAGATTTTGAAACCGTTATTATTGTTTCTGTTAACGAAGGTGTTTTGCCAGCCGGTAAGACCAATAATTCTTTTATTCCTTTTGATGTTAAGATCGAAAACGGACTGCCAACTTATAAAGAAAAGGATGCAGTTTACACCTATCATTTTTACCGCCTCTTACAACGTGCAAAAAACGCCCATATAATTTACAATACAGAACCAGAAGTTCTAAGTGGCGGAGAGCGGAGTCGATTTTTAACCCAATTAGAACATGAAGACTTTCATGATTTAAGTCACAAGATCGTTATTCCGGAAACCCCTCAGTTGACCCCCCAATTACTATGTATTAAAAAATCACCAGAAATTTTATCTAAGCTTAAAGCGGTTGCAAAAAAAGGATTTTCACCATCCTCTTTGAGTCAGTATATTCGTAATCCAATTGATTTTTACACCCAAAAGATATTGGGAGTGCGTTCTGAAAATTTATTAGAAGAAACAGTTGCAGCCAATACGTTTGGAAGTATTATTCACAATACACTAGAAGATTTTTATAAGCCTTTAATTGGTGCTGTTCTGGACGCTAAAATGATCAATGACTTAAAGCCTAAAATTGAGGCTACAGTGACTCATCATTTTAAAACCCTTTACAAAGAAGGCGATATCACCCAAGGTCCAAACCTTATTAGTTTTGAAGTTGCTAAGAGGTATATTTTTAATTTTTTGCAGTACGAATTGTCTTGCATTAACAAAGGAGACCAAATTAAGATTGAGGCCATTGAGTCTAAGATTGTCGCTGAAGTCAATATTCCTGAGCTTCAAACCCCCATTCAAATTATTGGAACAATAGACAGGGTTGATAGCTGTAACGGAATCCAAAGAATTATAGATTATAAAACATCGCAGGTTTCACAAACAGAGTTAGAACTTGTCAACTGGGAAGACCTTACGTCAGACTACAAAGCCTTTAGTAAAAGTTTTCAAATACTAACCTATGCCTACATGCTTAACAAGCAAGCGTCATTCACAAGTCCAGTGGAAGCGGGAATTATTTCCTTCAAAAATTTAAAATCTGGCCTGCTCAAGTTTGCCAAAAAGGATAAACCTGGAGCTTACGCTAAAAAAATCACTCAACTCTCAACACAAACCATGGAAAGCTATGAACAAGAGCTCAAGAACCTAATTTTGGAGGTATTTGATCCAGAAATTGATTTTATAGAAAAGGAAGTATAGATGGTTATTCAGGATTTAAATAGAACACTAGAGGGTGCGAACAGGCGACTTATTCTTATGGATATTATGTATAATAGCTCGATTAAATCGGCCCCTTTAATTATTTTTTGTCATGGCTATAAAGGTTTTAAGGACTGGGGTGCATGGCCTTTATTGTCGAAGGCTTTTGCTGCTTCTGGAATTGCAGTATTGAAGTTCAATTTTTCACATAATGGGGGTACAGCCAAACAGCCCATTGATTTTCCAGATCTTGAAGCATTTGGAAATAATAACTATACAAAAGAACTTGAAGATTTGGATCGAGTTATAAGCTGGGCACAAGCGAACTATAACCACCACCCTAATATTAATTCTTCAAATATTACTTTATTAGGACATAGCCGTGGAGGAGGGATTGTTACCCTTAAGGCTTTTGAAGATCCCCGAGTTAAAAAAGTAGTTAGCTTAGCTGGTGTCTCTGACTTTAAGTCTAGATTTCCTATGGAATACGAACTAGAGAAGTGGGAAGAAACAGGGGTTCGTTTTATTTTGAATGGGCGCACTAAACAGCAGATGCCTCACTATTATCAATTTTACAAAGACTTTATGGCAAACGAGGCCAGACTAACAATAAAAACAGCAGCTCAGCAGCTAAAGTTGCCGTTTTTAATTATTCACGGGGATGCAGATACGAGTGTATCAATAGATGAAGCTCTAGCACTTCACAAATGGAGCACAAAGAGTCAATTAATAGTTCTTGAGGGTGCAAATCACGTCTTTGGCAGCTGTCATCCATGGAAATCAGGGGGGTTGCCACCTTGTTTTCATCAAATCCACACTGAAATCACCCGTTTTATTAACAATTAGCAATATTTCTTGTAAAAAACTTGATTTATCTGATATTTTCTTTGGAAATAATAAACTAATTTTTGTAATTTAGACTAAATTAAATATATATTATGGGATATTCATTCAAAAATAGCAAGGGAAAGACTTATTTTTTACACACTAAAGATGTAATTCTTAAAGGTGGTAGAGAACAAACTATCTATTATTTCGCAAAAGATGAGCGTGATAATACATGTGACCTTCCTGCTGGAAAAAAGATTGTAGAAAACGAAAAAACTGGATTACCTTTTGTAAAGAAGGCCTAAATTTTTCCAATTTAACAATTAGAAAACTCACTCATAAGAGTGGGTTTTTTTTGTGCCATATTGTAAAGGGTAAAGTGCGACAATTTTATTCAAAACAATATTTTTCTCCAATATCGTAAGAGTCGTATTCTTCTTGGTCGACTTCGATATTTAGATCTCCAAAGCCGTCACCAAGACCGCTATTGTTTTCACTGTTATTATTGTTTGAGTTTTCAAACGCCCCTACCAAAATATATTGGCCATCAGCATACGTTTTATTAATAATTTCACAACAATTTCGATCACCGTTGCAGGCAAAAGCAATAAAACAAAAGACATAAATTAATTTTTTCATAGTTCGAAAAGTGGTTGTATTAATTTTAAATCAAAACTAAAAAATTATTTTTCAATTCCCATGAATTATATTATAATATTTAATTATTTATTCGGCTAATGGGTTTTAAAGAATGAACTTTAATACTCAAGAAAAGTTATTTTTATCTCATTAATTGACACCTCATTGGTATTAAACACTTACTTTTAATAAAATCTCATCCTAAATAATTAATAGGATCGTTATAAAACTTTTAAAATTCACCTTCATGAAATTGTTACGTAGAGTTCTCTTTTTATCCCCTTTTTTATTATTTAATTTAGCGTGCTCCGATGACAACAACGAGGCTGATGTCATTGAAGCCTATGAATCTTTAGACGTGTCTTACGGTCCAGATCTAAATCAGACATTTGATATTTTCCTGCCAGCAAACCGAACTAACATGACTAAAACAATAATTTTAGTGCATGGCGGCAGTTGGATAGGTGGTGATAAAACAGACATGGATCGCTTTAAATCCTATATTCTACTATTTCATCCCAACATTGGTGTTATAAACATGAATTATACTTTGGCTGATGCGACGACTCCTCCAATTCCCTTACAAACAGATGATATATCGGCAGTAGTAAACTATATTTCTGAAAACAAATCATCACTTAGAATAAGTGATGACATTGGATTTATTGGAGCAAGCGCAGGGGCCCATCTGTCGCTTTTATGGAGCTATACAAATGACATTAATAATCAAGTAGATATGGTGTGTAGTATTGTTGGCCCCACCAACTTTACAGATCCTGCTTATAATGACAGTTTAAATCCTCTATACCAAGGGATGACGCTGCTATTTGGAAATCCTTCAGAAGACTTTTTAGAATCGATCAGCCCCTATCACACAGCGACAACGAGCGCTCCACCAACATTATTATTTTACGGTGGCATGGATACTCTTGTCCCCAGTTCGCAAGGAATTGATATGGATGCAAAACTCACAACTTTAGAGGTCACTCATGAATTTCATTTTTACGAAGAAGAAGGCCATGGTTGGGAAGGTTTAAACCAGCTAGATACTACATCTAAAATATCAGCGTATATAGACACTTATTTAATTCCATAGCACCTAACTGCTCACTAAGGGGTTAAATTAGGAGATATCTCAGTAAATACAATCGAAATTATTGGACTGTTTTTAGTCGCATGTCCCTTGAGCATAGGCAATAATACCCGCTGAATTAAGGGCAATGCAAGCGTTGCTATAGGTGTTGCCGTCACAACCACAAACAGGGGCGTATTCTTGGTTGCAAATAACTTCTGGATCAATCAAAGAAATGTCTACACAGCTTGGTAATAAATCATCGGAATTGTTAGAGCTGCCACAACTGAATAAAAAGACAACAGAAATAAACAAAACAGGAAATGAAAGTAGTTTTTTCATGAGAAGCTTAAAATTTTCTAGCAATTACAAGTCCATTAGCATCTATGCAAGACCCAGCAAAAGCCTGTCCACCCCAAGACTCAAAGTTAAAGAACATTACATATGGAAAGTATCCCTCCTTAGTTGAGCTCCAGTAAATAAGTGATTCGTCAAAATTGCCCACTCCATACATATGAACATTATTGTATATAGCTTCTAAGGATCCACTACTAGGAATGAACCAATCATCAAACCCATTGAGCTCTAAATCGAGTGCTATTTTAAAAGCATAGTTGTCACTGCCAAACTCAAACCCTCCAAAAACTTGACTATTATCACTAGCATTTCCATCTACAATTAGTTGTGTGTTTTCAAGCCCATCACCAATAGCCGAGCCCGTATCTAAATCAAAATGGTCTCCCCATGCGACCCCTCCAATTTCTGAGTAGTCTTTTGCAACCATTAACTCCCCATTAGACTCATTGACGTGAAAAATAAAACCGCCTCCAAACTCTACTCCGTAAAGAGACTCTAAACCGACATTGTCAATAATATCAAGAACAGAAACATTATTATCTAAATTATCAATAATTGTAAGTTCAGAATTAAATACAGTAAGGTCTACCTCCTCGCTTGAACAAGCTAAGATTAATAATGCGGACAATAAGATTAGTTTTTTCATAATTTTTGATTATTAGTGTTTTTTAGAATATAAGAAATTAAGAGAGGCTTCCTAAGTTGTTTTTTTTGAACTTAAACAAACAGACATTAACCAGCCAAGGCCCCAGCAGATCCAGCACCTTCAGCGCTTTGTTGTTGCCTCATTAAGAAAAGAGCAGCGACTAAAAGGACATAGTCGGCATTGCTTTTATCGTTAAATTCTGCTTCAATAGATTCCTTCCATTTTTTAAAAGCATAATGAATTGTTAACGCAGTTGTTTTTTCATTTTTGTTAAGGATGTATTGCCTATTTGACGAATACCATTTACCAACAGTCTCTGCTTTTAAATAATAGTGAGATGTATTCAAGTCGCTGTCTTTAAGAATTATTTTTGCACCTTTTTTAAAACTCCAAACAATATCTCCAAAGAGCTGTCCGCCTTGTAAAATAGAAAATGAGGTTCCCCAAAACCCTTTCTTTTTTATGTTATAGGTTTTGTTGTTGTAACGAAACTGTATTTCTGAAGAATACCATTTTGGCTTTTGCCCTTTGACAACTACCACGCCATTTTCAAGGAGCTGAAAATCCTTATTGTTTTTGGCAATTTCTATTTTGATACGCTGGGTTTCATTGCTCATAAAAAACGGATTCTAATGTAACTATTTCGGCTGTATTTTATGTCAAAATATAAACCGTAGTTGGACAACGAATGACACATATAAAGGAATTTAGTCCACATAGTAAAATTTGTTATAAAGTGAGAATCGAAACAACTATAATTTTCACAGTTAAAAGCTTAATTCATTGCCTTTCAAAAGTAACAAATTTAGACCTAATTTCAAACACTTAAAATGGACTTCATAATAAAGTGACCTATAACTAATTAGGGGCGTTTTTAAAAAACAGCGTCAATAAGGAATTGTTAATATTAGCGCTTTAGAATCAATATTCAATAATTTACAGTCATTTTAAGCCTAGATAATTTAATTATTACTAATTTTAAGGTCCGAAATAATTCAGATATGAATAAGGATATTATTTTAATTATTGGGGCTAACGGACAGTTAGGCTCTGTGTTAATAAAAGAACTTCAAACAATTCATGGCATACATAAAGTCATAGCATCTGACGTCTATTCAGTGCCTAATTTTGAAGGTATTTTTGAGCTTCTTGACGCAACTGATAAAGCCGCTATACATGAAATTGTGAAACAGTATTCGGTAACTCAGATTTACCATCTTGCAGCCATTTTATCTGCAAAAGGGGAAGAGCAGCCATTGTGGACTTGGGATTTAAACATGAAAATGATGCTCAATGTTTTTGAAGTGGCGAGGCTCACAGCTATAAATAAAGTGTTTTTCCCTAGTTCTATAGCGGTTTTTGGAGATCAGGCACCACTAGAAAACACGCCTCAATCTGCGTTTTTAAATCCTGCAACAGTCTATGGAATTAGCAAAGCAGCAGGCGAAAACTGGGCACAATATTATTTTACTAATTACGGATTAGATATTCGCTCTATTCGGTATCCTGGGGTTATTGGATATCAATCCATGCCAGGAGGTGGAACTACCGATTATGCGGTTGATATTTATCACAGTGCTGTTAAGAAAGAAACCTATGGCTGTTTTTTGAGCGCAGACACCAAATTACCTATGGTATTTATGGCGGATGCGATACGAGCTACTGTTGAGCTTATGGAGGCCCCTAAAGAAAATATCAAAACACGGACTGCATATAATATTGGAGCGATGAGCTTTAATCCCGGTGAAATTTTTGCAGAAATTAAAAAAGTATATCCTACTTTTGAAGTTGAATACCAGCCTGATTTTAGGCAAGATATTGCCAATAAATGGCCCAAAAGCATTGATGACAGCGAAGCTAGAAATGACTGGAATTGGGAACCAAAATATAATTTAAAATTAATGACAGCAGTGATGCTCGAAAAGTTAGAAGAAAAATACAACACAATCAAATCAAAATAATCAGCCATGTACGGAGCTATTAAGGAAAACTTACAAAGGGAATTAAAAGAGATTCAAGCCGCAGGCTTATATAAAAAAGAACGGATTATAACGACCGCTCAAGAGGCTGTTATTAAAGTATCTACAGGAGACGAAGTGATTAACTTTTGTGCTAACAACTATTTAGGTTTATCCAATAATAAACAAGTTGTTCAAGCAGCAAAAGACACTCTGGATTCACATGGATTTGGGATGTCTTCTGTTCGTTTTATTTGTGGTACTCAAGATATTCATAAAGAGTTAGAGCATACAATCGCTGAGTTCTTTCATTGTGAAGACACCATTTTATACGCTGCTGCTTTTGATGCAAACGGTGGAGTTTTTGAGCCATTATTAGGCAAAGAAGATGCGATTATATCGGACGCGTTAAACCATGCGTCTATTATAGATGGGGTTCGTTTGTGTAAGGCCGCACGTTATCGGTATGCTAATAACGACATGGAGGCCTTGGAGGCTCAACTTATTGAAGCCAATAAACAAAATCACCGTTTTAAAATCATCGTAACTGATGGCGTTTTTTCAATGGATGGCATTGTGGCTCAGTTAGACAAAATATGTGATTTAGCCGATACTTACGATGCTTTGGTGATGGTCGATGAATGCCATGCGTCTGGGTTTATTGGAAAAACAGGAAGAGGCACCATGGAGTTAAAAGGGGTGTTAGGACGCGTTGATATTATAACAGGCACACTTGGAAAAGCACTTGGGGGTGCCATGGGTGGATACACGACAGGCAAAAAGGAAATTATTGAACTGTTGCGTCAGAAATCTCGGCCCTATTTATTTTCAAATTCTTTAGCACCTACAATTGTTGGGGCATCGCTTAAGGTTTTTGAACTGATCTCAAAAGATACTTCGTTGAGGGACCAATTGGAAGCAAATACTAATTATTTTAGAACTGAAATGGAAAAAGCAGGCTTTGATCTTGTTGGTGCAGATGCTGCTATCGTACCTGTAATGCTGTATGACGCCAAGCTATCTCAAGACATGGCCAATGCACTTCTAGAGGAAGGGATTTATGTTATAGGATTTTTCTTTCCAGTAGTTCCAAAAGATAAGGCGCGAATTAGAGTACAATTATCTGCGGCTCATACTAAGCAACATTTAGACAAAGCAATTAGTGCGTTTGTTAAGGTTGGGAAACGGTTAAATGTTATTTAGTTTTCAAAATCAGTAAAGACTTTAGTAAGCTCTTTTTTGTAAGCAGGTTGCAAAGTTTCAATCAAAATTAATTCGTCCTCACCGGCATTAAAAATCCGAACCCGTGTCTGTTTAGGAATCACAAATCCATTTCCAGTTACTATAGAGTCAATACCTTCCTTAAATTCCAAGCCAAGAGTACCGTTCAAAACAATACCGGTTGTCTTAAATTGAAGTTCAACGATGGGCTCCGTCCAAGTCGCTGGAGCATGCATTTTTATGAGCCCCAGCTCATCAGACTCAGTATAGTCATAAATATGCCGTTCCACATTGTCTAAAACAGGAATGTCTATTGGAGAAATACTGTGGTTTTGAGGCTGTAGCTTTTGTATACTAGTTGAAGTAAAGAGGTTCTCAGTATTTTTTAAGTTCGATTCACAGCTCAAAAAAAGAATCAAAAAAAAGAAAAGAGCCGTTTTCATTATTCCTTAATTACCATATCAATACACAAAACCGAGGCCACCATCATTAGCCTAGCCAAATCGTCTTTTGCTACGGAACTATTTATTTCTAGGATGTAGTTGTCGGCTGTGGTAAACAGCTCTTTCCCAATCCCAGCCCATTTTTTTGTAACAGTTCCAATGGCTTCTTGGTTTCTAACGAATTTAAAATCCCATGCAAAAAGGGACCCATTTAAACTGCAAATAAGAGTATCATTAACATCGAAAACGTCAAAGTTGTTTCCAAGAGGAAATAGCCGCTGTTTGAGGTAGCCTACTTTCTTTTCGTTTTCGTCATACACACTTACCCTTGAAAGAAAGAGTGAGATCCCTTTTTTTAATTTCAACACACGCTCGCTGTTTTCTGTGGTTATTTGAATATCAAAAGGGGTACAGCGCTTGAAGCCTGTAAACCGCAATAGTTTACTTACGATATTTAAGTCTATTTCTCGACACTGAAATAATAGCTGCTTGCTTTCTGGGTCGTAAATATCGTAGTTGCTAGACGCTTTAAACAAGCCAAGGTGTTCCTTGACAAAGAATAAATTAGTTTTAAGTAGTGGATGCATTTAGTCGACTTTAAATGTGAAAGACTATTTTAACAACCCTAATTGACTTAAAAAGGAGTAGTTGTCAAAGAAATCTTGTTCTTGAAAAATCTTTCCGTTTTTCATGGATATAAGTGTAGCTCCACTGATGTCAACTTTGTTGTTTGTAGCTGGAATCCCAAATATTTCTCCGTCGTGTGTACCTCTAAAATTCCAATGTTTAACAAGTTTGTCATCTTGACCAAATATATCAATAATTGTAAATTGAGCATCCGAAAACCCGTTTAAATAATTAGCAAAGTAATCTCTAAAAGCATCAATTCCTTCAATATTTCCTTGTGCAGTTACAACAGTTGCTCCACTATCAAAACTATCCGTGTTTATCAAATTGGGATCCCTAAGCTCAAAAAAGCCCTCCCATACGGTAACATACATTTCTATATTTTGAGTGACATTTGAATTTGCTGCTTCTAGAGCTTGACAGTCTTCACTAGGCTGTTGAGCGCAGCTTACAATGATAAGAGAAAGAAATAAAACTAGTATATTTTTCATTTTAATATGTTAAATTTTAGTAAATATACTAATTATGAGTTGTTTATCAAAAGTTAAAATCAATTAGTTCCAGTGGGCTCCTACATGAATACTTTTGAATGCATTTTAAGATCATTTTTTTGAGTTTTAGAATATGATAGCTGTGTTGTTAGCGTATTTCAAGATACTGTATGCTCTTATAGTCTGCCGTATTATTATGAGATAGTTAGCTATTTATTAGTACGACCCCGTTTAGACAACCAAACACCAAAAAGTATAGCCTGGGTAAATCAAGCATAAGGAGCTTAAAATAGTTGCGTTTTAGTTATTTTTAAATCATCAACTTTACAAGAAATAAATTTAGTGTAACTTAGTTTTATTATTTTTGGAAACGGTTTAACTATTTGTAAACAAACACGACAGGGAGATGAAAAAATACCTCATAATAACTTTAATAATTCTCGCATTTCAATCATGCGTTGGCGCTCAGAAAAATAGTGAACTATTTACAATATATTTAGTTAGACATTCGGAAAAAGACCTCACAACCAACAACCATTCAAACCCCCCACTGACTCAATGTGGAGAACAAAGATCGGAGAATCTAAGTGATTTTCTTAAAGATGTAAATCTAGACGTAGTATACAGTACAGACTATAGTCGAACTCAAAAAACAGCACTGCCAACAGCGCTGTCTAAAGGACTGGAGATTACAGGTTACAATCCTCAAGAACTTGAAAAATTTTCAAAATTATTAATCGCTAATCAACAAGACGCACTCGTTGTAGGGCATAGTAATACCACAGGGGTTTTAGCGGGTCTTTTAGTTGGTGAAGAGATAGGAGCATTTGATCTAGACATTTATGATCGTGTATATCAAGCATTAATTTATAAAAATAGCGGTCGTCTTCAGTTATTACACACGGCCTTTGATTGCAATGATTAAATGCGCAAATGGTTGTTGAGCCAAAATTATCGGTCACGGATCTAAGTTTTTTTTAGGAGACCATACTTTTACTGATTGACTTGCTGTTTCTTTATTTCTTTAAAAAACGAATTAACAACCCACTCCTTAGGCAAGTGCCTCGTTATGACTTATTGTGACCCAAACTCCAGAATTAATTAAATATTTCCTCGTTCGACGATAAACATTTGTATATTGAGTTCTTAAAAAAAAAATTAACCTAGCTTCTGATGAATAAAAAAACTATTTTACCACTGCTATTTATAATTTCTATTTATAATTTTGGTTTTTCTCAACCGATTCCAATTGATAATTACTCTGTAAATGGTCTTGGACAAGCCCAATTATCAATTCAGGCCCAAGCAGGGAAATATTATATATTAGAGGCACAGCACAGTGCTACGTTTAATTGGGCGACCTCAATGACAATGGGTGTTGACGGAACCATGGTCATCTCTGAGGCGGCGGCGGCATATCCATTAGCAAACTATTCTATAACAGCTTATGATATAGCAACTCCCGCTGACTATGATGGAGATGGTATAGATGATGTTACAGAATTTAATAACATGCCTACGGATGCGCCTTTCAACTTTGCAGACCCTATTGATATTTCTGACGGCTCTACATCAATACCAGATACAGAAACCTTTATGACTTTGGCTACCGTAAATAATGTTGGTTGGGCACCATTTCTTGATGATCAAATGTATGTTAAGTTTGGGATTCTTAATAGAGATACTGACAATCCACAGGTTTACTTTATTAACAGTAACACCTACACAATTCACGCAAGCTTTTGGAGTGGAATTGGAGCCTCTGTTACTGGAGATGATGCTTCTGGGGAGATTGTCTTTAATCCCAACGATATACTTCCAAGTGGGGTAATAGGAACGTATTCTTTCAATTTTTCTTTTGGAAACGCCTATGATTTTGAGGACACTCAAAGAACCTATGAATTATTGGTTGCGAACATGCCTTTTCTTCAAAATAATATGAACCACTTTATTGGTCAGTCTGATGAAGACAACCATATTAATAATTATGCGTCAGATTTTGTAGGGTCTAGAATAGAGGTTGTTTTAGAATCGGATGTTTTTGCAGAAATTAACTATATTCCTTTCCATGAAGCAGAAGGCTATGGGTTCTTTAAGCACATGACGAATCTTAACGAAACTCCAGGAAGCAGGGATATCGTTCTCTATGATGCATTACCTAACTCCCTGCCTAGAGTTGGAGGGATTATAACCTCTGTTATACAAACGCCGTTGTCTCACGTTAACCTAAGAGCTATTCAAGACAATGTTCCAAATGCATATATTGCAAATCCTTTAGCTAATGACGCCATAGCAAATCTGTTAGGAGGCTACGTTTACTACAAAGTAGAAAACGAGCAATATGAAATACGAGAAGCCACTTTAACTGAAGTAAATGACTGGTATGAAGAACTTAGACCTACAGAAGCACAAATTCCAATTCGAGATTTAAGCATCACAGAAATCTTACCTTTGGACGATATTAATTTTGACATGTCTACGGCCTTTGGTGCAAAGTGTTCTAACGTTGCAACGATGAGGTCATTCGACCTTCCTAGCGGCACTATTCCGGATGGTTTTGGAATTCCATTTTATTTTTATGATGAATTTATGCAATTCAATAATTTCTATGAAGAGGCCCAAGTCATGATAGACAATCCGACGTTCCAAACGGATTTAAACTTTCGGATTGAGCGTCTAAAAGATTTTAGAAGAGACATTAAAGACGCCCCAATGCCGCAATGGATGCTTGATGATTTACAAGCCATGCATGATGATTTCCCAGCAGGAACGGCCGTTAGATGTCGATCAAGCACTAACAACGAAGATTTACCTGGGTTTAGTGGTGCAGGCTTATACACTTCTAAAACTCAATATCTAGATGAAGGTCACATCTCCAAATCCATTAAGCAGATATATGCAAGTATGTGGAATTTTAGGGCCTATGAGGAAAGAGATTTTTATCGTGTGGATCACTTTATAGCAGCCATGGGATTGCTATGTCACCCTAATTTTCAAGAAGAGCAATCTAACGGGGTCGGAATTAGTATTGACCCTATTTACGACACAGAAGACACCTTTTATCTCAATACCCAAGTAGGGGAATCCTTGATTACAAACCCGGATCCGAACTCGGTTCCAGAAGAAATTTTATTATATGAAGACCCTTTACAAGGAGGGGGTTATCTTGTATTAAGACTATCCAACTTAGTAAATCCAGGAGAGCTGGTAATGGATCAAGCCTATCTTAATCAAATGAGAGAATTCTTAACGGTTATTCATGACGAATTTTCAATTCTTTATGATGTAGTAGGGGCGGAAGGTTTTGGGATGGATATCGAATATAAGGTAACAGCTCAAGATCAATTGGTAATCAAACAAGCAAGACCATGGGTTTCATTTTGGGCAGACATTACAGCCAATAATGATTTGGGTGTTACAGCAATTGTGGACCCTCAGTCATCTGCTAACCTAGGAAGTAATGAGCTGGTATCAGCCACTATTTCCAATAACGGTTTAAACGACATGAGCAATTTTGATATTGAACTTTTGGTAGACGGTCAATCTGTAGAAACGATTACGATTCCTGATATAATTCAGCCTTTTGCCGAAGCTGATTTTCAATTTCCAACCCCGCAAGATTTTTCAATTATTGGAGACTATAATATCACTGTTAGTGTGAGTCATGCGGATGATGAATACGAAAACAATGATACTTTAAGCGTAGTTTTAAGTAACATTCATGAGTTCGATGGGGCGCTTTCACTTGGAGAAGTAGCAGTTGTTTGTAATGACGTAGTTGAAGTCGAGGCTATTATTAATAACCTGGGACAGACCACCCTAACAACAGTGGATATAGAAGTCTTAGTTAATGGCCAAGTAGTTGAGGTTATTATTGATAACGTTGAGATTCCTTACCAAGAGCAAGGGACAATCGCACTAACGATTGACGACAATCTTCTAGAAACCTCTAATGCGATCACACTAAACCTGTTAGAAGTAAATAATCAAGTTGATGGAGATCTAACTAATAATTCAGTATCTACCACCACCACCCTAGATTCAGATTATGATATTATTACACTTGTTATCAACGCTGATAATTATGCTTACGAAACATCTTGGAAGCTTCTAGACAACACCAACGAAATTATATCTACGGGTTCTTTAAGTTCTAGCGACTCAAACAGCGTTTATAGTGAAGAAATTTGCGTTAATTATATGTCTTGCTTCTCTTTGTACTTTTACGATTCTTATGGAGATGGGATTTGCTGTGGTTTTGGCGAGGGCTTTTTTCAAGTTTTGGACGCATCCGGGGAGGTTATTCTTATAAATGACGGGGAGTTTGATAATTTCGTTAAAGAAGCGTTTTGTCTTGATGAATCTGGATGTGAAATCAACGCAGAGATCAATGTTTTACATGCAAGTTCTGATTCTGCCAATGATGGCACTATTACAATGAATACCAGTTCTGGGTTGAGTCCATTTCAATACAGCATTGATGGTGGACAGACTTTTTCTGAATCTAACACATTTGAGAATTTAATGCCAGGGAATTATAGCGTATTTATTCTTGGCGCTTCTGGGCTTTGCTCATTTGAGGAGACTGTTTCAATTTCAGCCTGTGTTCTTACGACAGTTGATGTGGTTGCGACCGCAGTTTCTTCTGTTGTTTCAACAAACGGCTCCATTGTTATCACGCCAACTTCAGGAATGGCTCCTTATCAATACAGTATTGATGGTGGACAAAATTTTGTAACAACAAATGTTTTTGCCAACTTACCTGTGGGCAACTACAATGTCATTGTCAAAGATGCATCGGAGATTTGCTCATATGAAACAGGCATTCCTATTCAAGTTGAAGGGTTGATTATCAATGAAATTAACTACAAATCAATTGTTACGTTCAACCCAGGCGACTGGATTGAATTGTACAATCCAAAAGGAGCGACCATAGACATTTCAAATTGGCAAATAAAAGACGACAATGACACCCATGTGTTTGTCATTCCGGAGGGCACTCAAATAGTAGGAAATGGGTTTTTGGTCGTTGTTAAAAACGCAGCCGCTTTTAGTAGTGTCTTTCCAAATATTCCTTATATAGGAGAATTGGACTTTGGATTTGGAGGGTCTGATGCCGTTAGAGTGTACAACTCCGATAGCAAGCTCATGGATGAAGTTGATTATGAGTCCGAAACACCTTGGCCAACTTGTGCCGATGAAACTGGAAACACTCTAGAACTGATCACGCCAGATTTAGATAACTCATTGTCTGAAAACTGGAGCTGTATCAATGAAAACGGAAGTCCAAATGCAGTCAACAGCAGTGAACTTTCCATTGATGAGGTTGCTTCTAGTATGGTCATTGTTTATCCGAATCCGGTAAAAAACACGCTTTATATTAAAGGCGATTTAGCCGCTTATGATATTGAAGTTTATTCATTGCTTGGCCAGCGAGTAATGACGACTTCCAATGCCAATGAAATTGATCTGAGCACGCTTAACGAAGGTGTCTACTTGATAAAAATAAGTACCGAAAACACAACCATCACAAAACGCATTATCAAGTTTTAACACAAAACTTGATAATGTTTATGGAGTACATTAAATAGCTGAATTTAAGGGACTAGCTGTGTCAAGTTGTTTAGAGCTTATATTTAAAGATATTTCTCCAAGTTTTAAGTTCACACTTGTAGAACTTGATTAATATCTCATATACAAAGTCAGAATAGTTTTTCATAATATTATTTATTACAGTTTTCACTTGAACAATTCTCACAACAGCAATTTTTACAATTGCCTTGCTGACATTCTTTGCATTTACAAGTACAGTTATTTTTCATTTTTCAAAGACTTTAATTAAATAATAGAGACCCAAAAAAGACAGTCCAATGATTAATAGGACACTAGCCCTAGTGCAAGACATAGGGTAAAAAGACAGCCAAAAGTTCCAATTGAGAGCCCTAGGTGTTTTAATTTAATCATTGTTAGTGTTGTGGTTTATACTTCAAATATAACAATACCCTCTATATCACAAACGGTAAATAACAATCTCTTGAATATTTAAACTCTCTCATTGTTTAAGTTCAACCTATTTACGAGGCTTATAAATAGTTGAATTGAAAGAAGAAGATAATGCCTATGGGTTTACTCTTCTGAATAATTAGTAAGCCACCTAAAAGTGTTTAAAACAAAATTTTTCCAGTCGTATCCTTCAGTATTCATTCCAGCATACATTTTAGTTCCATCATCCATACTGAAAACCATTGCAGTAAAACCATTTGAATCCCCAAAAGCAGCAATTTTTCCAGAGCCATACATTCCTGCTAATCCTTGAGAATTTCCCTTTCCTTCTGGTCCTATGCCTGTAGAGTGTTTTACATTAAATGAACTTTCATCAAGTTTTAGTATATTTTCATATTTAGAGCCTAAAAGTGCACTTCCTCCAAATGAAACTAATTTTTCTACTTTATACTTTCCGTTTACAATAGGGTGGTTAGTGTTCAAATTTTTATTTTCAAATTTTATCATTCCTGGACCGTATTTACTTTCGTAATTAATAGTATCTACTGTGGTTCCGATAGATGACTCAATGTCAAATTTTCGTAATAGTGGGTTTATGGCTTGGTCAAATGGGGCGTGTTCGCTGAAGGCCAAAAGGGAGCCTCCATTATTTACCCAGTTTTGTAATTCATTAAGCTCATTTTCAGAAAAAGTGTTTTTATCTGCTGCTGAGTTTTCAGTAGCAAAATCAAACGGTAATGCCGTAATAACGACTAGAACTTTAGCTTGACTTAAACTTGATTTAGAAAACTCTTTATCTAGGAATGACACCCTGTATCCATCATTTAATAATAAGTCTACAAGAGGCTTTATTAAATGGGATTGTATAAAAAAGTTTTTGTGAGTTGAGTCAAACATAATTAACGGTCCGTCATTAATTTCAAATGAAGGGTTTTCCACCTCTAAATTGACATTAGTGTCATTATACATTGGCCATTTGTAAGGGTAGTTTTGTTCCTGCCCAATAGATAGAAGTGGAACAAATAACACTAGCAAGATTATTTTTTTCATAATTAAATGGGTTTGTAGTTTAAATATAACAAATATTAATTCAACCTACTTACTTGATTTAGAAATAGCTAAATTAAAGGAGTCTGATATTCCTATGGTTTAGGATTACACTACGATTACGCTTGATATTCAAGTAACTTTTCAAGACTCACAAAATCGAGAGTTCTAATATTTGTAGATTCCAATAACAGTTTAGGTGCGCATCCATTATTGTAAGCCTCAACCCACCTTAAAGCGCATAAACACCACTTGTCACCAGCTTTCAAACCTTTAAAATTATATATCGGAATATCTCTTGTTAAATCATTTCCTCTTTTTTTTGAAAAAAGTAAAAATTCATCAGTGACAATTGCACAAACGGTATGTGTTCCAATGTCATTATTACCTGTGTTACAAAACCCATCTCTGAACACACCAGTTACAGGTTTTAAACAACATAATTCAAGGTCATTACCAAAAACGTTTAACTGTCCCAATTTGTGTAAATTTTATTTGAGAATATTGTCCTAAAAAACATGCAATTAAAACTGGAATTAATGAAAACCCATATGCTTTTCTAAAAGGCTATATTCTGATAATGTTGTCAATATTAGAGCTGAAATAATAATAAAAATAAGTCAAAGGCTCTTTTTGTTCCTTTCATTCAACTTAGTTTATGCTTCAAATATAAGAAATGTAAGTCTAACTTACTTAAGAGGGATTAAAGTAGCTGAACTGAAGGAAGAAGATATGCCTATGGTTTGCTTATCCAATACACTACTGCTACAGTAACAATCGTTACAACAATTACATACAGAACCCCTAACAAATTAGATGTTTTTGTTTTTTTGTTATAAATAAAACTTTTAAAATCCATAATAATTTAATTTACTTAAGAGGTTTAGAAATAGCTGAATTGAAATAGAAGGTTATGCTCGTAATTTAATATCTTTATTGAATAGAAAAATACAATTTAAAAACGAATACATATGAAAAATACAATTTTAACGATAGCAGTTTTTGTAACTACATTAATTAGCTCATTACAGCTAACGGCTCAAGAATTTAAAAGTTTAGACAAAAGCCCAATGGATATGGCAGCGTTTCCTAGTAGTTACAAAATATCAGACAAAATAGTAAAAGTAATATACAGTCGCCCTCAATTAAAAGGAAGAGATTTAGTGAAATTAGCACCACCTGAAAAGGTTTGGAGAACTGGGGCAAATGAAGCAGTTGAAATCACATTTTATAAAGATGTTATTTTTGGAGGGAAGGCATTGAAGGCAGGGACTTATTCTCTATTTACAATACCTTCTTTAGAAGGAGATTGGACCGTAATTATTAATAGGGCAAGAAATGTTTGGGGTTCATATTACTATAAGCAAGACCAAGATGTTGTTCGAGTTTCTGGTAAAACCACTAAAACAGAGGAAAATATTGAGGCTTTTTCAATGAAGTTTGATAAAGATATGACGTTAATAATGGGGTGGGGAAAAACCGTCATTTCAGTGTCTATAAAATAACCTTCAAACGAAGGTTGTTTTTAGCCACTTTAGAGTCGATTTAAGAGATTTTTTAAACTGTTTCAATAAGACACTATAATCCTTTCAGACACTCAGGAGCTATAGAACCCTTTAATTATATAGGCTCTATAACCAAGCTACAGAAAGCAATGGGACATTCGTCTATAAATATAAGCTTAACCTACTTAAGAGGTTTAGAAATAGCTGAATTAAAAGAAGAAGCTATGCCTATGGTTTAGTTTATTATATTTGTATTAATTCAAATATATATTTAAAATGAAAAAAATTATTATTTTATTAGCTCTTCCACTCTTTATTTATGGATGTGCAGCTAAAAAACAATATGTTAAGACTGTGATGAATAAAGTGTTTATTGGAATGTCAATAAGTGAATTTAATCAACTTGTTGAAAAAAAGGAATTAATTTCAATGAAAGCAACAAAGGAAGGAAATATTGCAATTTATAAAATTGGAGGTTATAATTGGTATGACCACGATAATGCAGATGGAACAGGAGACCATAGATATTTATATTTTCTTGACAATAAGTTAAATCAAGTTGATAAAGGAGAAAGGGCTGCAGATTTAAAAATTCAAATTGTTAAATAACTTTATGTAATTGTTCAACTAAGTTATTAATGATGTATGATTTCAATTATTTTACCCCATCTGTTGTAACTTATTTGAGTTCCAGATAGTTAGTTTACTCAAATATAAGAAATGTAAGTTTAAGCTATTTACGTGGTTTAGAAATAGCGGAATTAAAAGAAGAAGATATGCCTTTAGTTTAGTTTTTGTTATATTTAATTTATGAAAAACATACTTTGGTCTATACTTGAGGATAATACTACCAAAAAAGGCAGATACTTCGATTACTTTATTCAGGCTTTAATTTTTCTATCCCTTGTTTCATTTTCATTAGATACTCTTCCAAATCTATCTGAAGAGTTCCGACAATTTCTTGATAGTTTTGAAGTATTCAGTATAATTATTTTTAGTACAGAATATTTATTAAGAGTTTACGTATCTAAAAAACCATTTAAATATATTTTCAGCTTTTATGGTTTAATTGATATAATAGCTATACTGCCATTTTATTTAAATAAATTTTTAGACCTACGTTTTCTGCGAGCGTTTAGAGTTTTTAGAGTTTTCAGAGCATTAAAGTTAATGAGATATAACAAGGCTCTTAATCGATTCAATGTTGCATTTAAAATTGTAAAAGAAGAAATAATATTGTTTTTTATGGTAACACTTGTATTGATCTTCATTACTTCGGCAGGAATTTATTTTTTTGAAAATGAAGCTCAACCTGAGGTTTTTAAATCTGTTTTCCACAGCGCTTGGTGGTCGATAGTTACTTTAACAACTGTTGGTTATGGAGATGTATACCCTATAACAATAGGTGGTAAAATATTCACTTTTTTTGTGCTTATGATAGGCGTTGGATTGGTAACTATCCCTGCAGGTTTAGTCGCGACAGCACTGTCAAAAGCAAGAGAAATCGAAAATTAAATAAATGAGTGATTTAAAAAAAATATTTGGTTATATCCTATCATCAAAAGAGCTTGAAGACTCATTAATGGATGTGGCTCAAGTCATTTCAGAAAAAGGGTCTAAAGCAACAAGAACGGATTGCTTAAAAGCTCTTAGCATTTATGGAATAAAAGAGATGGCTTCGTTTAAAAAGGGCAGCTTGAGACTTCTACTGTTTTATTTAAAAGTTGTTTTAAAAGACAACTTAATTTCAGCTGAAGAATTGAATAATATTAGATATTTAAAATTACTGTTTGGGGTAAAAGAAGGTGACTTTACTAAAGAAAAAGTATTTGCAGCAGAAATTTCTAATCTAATTAAACTTCAGATTGATTTAATATATAAAGATGATGAGGTTTCTTCTGAGGAGGCAATTCACAAAGTTAATTTACAGGAAGCTTTTGGCTTGAACTATGATGAGTTTTTGTCGCAAAGCAGCAAAGCAGCATTAGATTCTCTTGACAGAACCGATGATTGGATTAAAATTGACACCTATATTACAGTGAATAATTATCGAAAATGGGAAAAAGAAAAAGGATATTCTACATATTTAAAATCTTCTGAAGACAGTTCAAAAAATAGACATATATCACAAAGTGTAAAAGATGATGTTTGGAATAGAGATGGTGGTGTTTGTGCGCAATGCGGCTCAAATCAAAATATAGAATTTGATCATATTATTCCTCACTCTAAGGGGGGCTCAAATACTTACAGAAATATCCAACTTTTGTGCGAGCCTTGTAATAGAAGTAAGTCTAATAAAATTGGGTGACGAGATAAGCTTGTTACTACTGAAATCTAAAACTGCCAAATAACTGCCAAGAATATTACTATCTTTACTGTAAGTTCTGTGTAATAAACAAATCTCTATTAAGTCTGCTTTTCGAGACTGGTTAGAGAGTGAGAGCAACAAAAAACCCCTCAATTAAGAAGGGTTTTCAGGGTGGTCCCACTTGGGCTCGAACCAAGGACCCTCTGATTATGAGTCAGATGCTCTAACCAACTGAGCTATGGGACCAATACGGCTGCAATATTACAACGATTTTTAAAATTATAAAAAGAAATTCACTCTTTATTAGACTGTTCTTGACAGAGTTCAATCAGAACACCATTGGTTGTTTTAGGATGTAAAAAAGCAATCCGTTTATTATCAGCACCTTCTTTGGGTATTTCATGAATTAATTTAAAGCCTTCTGCTTTTAAGCGCGCCAATTCGGCTTCTATATTTTCTACTTCAAAAGCAATGTGGTGCACCCCTTCGCCTTTTTTGGCAATAAATTTAGCAATGGGGCTGTTGTTGTCTGTAGCTTCTAGCAGTTCAATTTTGTGCGTTCCTACATCAAAAAAGGAGGTGGTAACGCCTTCTGAGGCGACTTGCTCGGTTTTATAATGAGGCACACCTAAAAGCTTTTTAAATACTTCATTAGATGTTTTCAGGTCTTTTACGGCAATGCCAATATGTTCTATTTTCTTCAACATAACACAAATTTAACCGAAAAGGAGTAGCTTTTAAACAATTCACACAGAAATATATTATTTTTACCCCATGGAAAGTCAAAGACAAAAAAAAATAGCCTCCGTTTTACAGCGTGATCTCGTTGAGGTATTACAAGGCGCGGCCACTCAGGGTGGGATGAAAGGCATACTTATATCGGTCACAAAGGTCAACGTTACTGTCGATCTTTCCATTGCCAAGGTATACCTTAGTATTTTTCCAATTGATAGAGGCGTAGAGCTTTTGGAAGGCATTCGGTCTAATGCACCGCTTATTAAGCACGAACTATCACAACGCACCAAGCACCAATTGCGACGCATGCCACAACTCATCTTTTATATTGATGATTCTTTGGAATACATCGATCAAATTGACAAGTCATTAAAGCGCACCGAAAACCCTATTGAAAACCCCGAATTGCTTGAGAAACGTAAAAAAGCCTAATTGAAGTTTTCCCTATACATAGCCAAACGTTATCTGTTTTCTAAAAGCACTAACAACGCCATTAATATTATTACATTAGTGGCGGGTTTTGGAATTATTATAGGAACAGCGGCTCTTTTTATCGTGCTTTCAGGATTTTCTGGCCTCAAAAATTTTAGCTTAGAATTCACCTCTTTTTCAGATCCAGATCTAAAAATTGTACCAAACACCACTAAAACAATTCAATTTACAGCAGCTCAAAAACAAGCCTTAACGGCCTTGTCTAGTGTAGCGTTTTATTCTGAAGTTGTGGAAGAGCGCATGCTCATGAGTTGTGAAAATAAACACCTTGCGATCACCTTAAAAGGGGTAGATACCAATTACCCAAATGCCACCATCGATTCTATTTTGGTGTACGGACAGTGGTTTGAATCTAATAGTGCGCAAATAGTTGCCGGGTGGGGTGTGACATCCGAACTGGGGTTTGGAATTTTTGATGTTTCGAAAGTCATTAAGCTGTATGCACCCAAACCAGGAACCGGTCAAATTAGTTCAGTCAAAGGGGCGTTTACCAGTATGAAAGTTGCCAATGCTGGGATTTTTCGAATCAATGAAACCCTTGATAATTCACAAGTATTTACTTCTATTGAAAATGCCAAGTATTTATTAAATTATCCCCCTGAAACCCTAAGTGCTATTGAAGTCTATTTGGTCCCTTCTGTAGACGAAAAAACGGCGCGTGCCCAGATTCAATCTGTTTTTAACAACCAAGTAACCATCAAAAATCGCATTCAATTAAACGATGCACTTTATAAGATGCTTAACACAGAGCATGTAGCGGTTTATTTAATTTTCACCTTAATTCTGATCATCGCCTTATTTAATATTATAGGATCTATTATAATGATGATTTTAGATAAGAAGAAAAACTTACAAACCTTACATAACCTAGGGGCAACCGTTAAGGAGTTGCGCTCTATATTCTTTTATCAAGGGGTTTTAATGACGCTTATTGGCGGAGGTTTGGGACTGGTTATTGGGGTGGTTGTCATTTGGCTACAACAGCATTTTTCTCTTCTTATGATTACACCTTCATTGGTATATCCTGTAGATTTACAGCTGGTTAATGTTGGGATTGTACTCGCTACTATTTTGGTGTTAGGGGCGTTGGCCTCTCGAATTGCTTCTCAGCGGATTGCAAAAACACAACTCAACGCTTAAACAAACTGGTAATCTCCAAAAACAGACGCAACTTCATCAAAAGCGGCAAAAACATCGGCACTGTGATCACTAGTTACCATTTTTGTTCTAAAGGGTTTAAAATCAGCAATGCCTTTAAAGTAGTTTGTATAATGACGTCTGGTTTCTAAAACACCAAGGACTTCTCCTTTCCAGTCAATAGCCATTTGTAAGTGTCGCCTAGCGGCTTCTACACGCTCAAGCATACTGATAGGCCCCAAGTGTTGCCCGGTTTCCATAAAATGCTTTACTTGTTTAAAAAACCAAGGGTTTCCAATAGTAGCTCGCCCTATCATAGCGCCGTCAAGCCCATACTGGTCACGCATCTCAATAGCACGCTCGGGGGTGTTTACGTCGCCATTTCCAAAAATAGGAATGTGCATGCGTGGGTTGTTTTTAACTTCGGCTATAGGCCCCCAATCGGCAGCGCCTTTATACATTTGGGCTCGTGTTCGTCCGTGAATAGATACGGCCTTACAGCCTACATCTTGTAGTCTTTCCGCGACTTCAACGATCCGAATCGAATCATGGTCCCAACCCAATCGTGTTTTTACGGTGATTGGCAAGTTGGTGCGTTTTACCATTTCGGCAGTGAGTTTTTCCATCAAACACACATCTTTTAAAATGCCCGCTCCTGCGCCTTTACTTACTACCTTTTTTACCGGACACCCAAAATTAATATCAATAATATCAGGGTTTGATTTCTCAACAATCTCAACTGCGCGTAACATACTGTCCAGGTTTGCACCAAAAATTTGTATGCCCACAGGCCGCTCCTTTTCATAAATATCTAATTTCATGGTGCTTTTTACGGCATCTCTAATAAGGCCTTCACTAGAAATAAATTCAGTGTAAACCACATCAGCTCCTTGCTCTTTACATAAAGCGCGAAACGGCGGATCACTTACATCTTCCATAGGGGCAAGAAGTAAGGGAAATTCGGGAAGTTCTATAGAACCAATTTTAACCATGAGTTATTTATATAAATTCATTTCATCTATATAGTCCCAAACCGCCAAAGGCAGTAAGGGTTTAATGTTTTTTCCGCCTTTTATTTGCTGACGGATAAAGGTAGACGATATCTCCATAATAGGAGCGTCTATGTGGGTGACTGTTTCGGAACTATATGACACAGATTCCGTGGCGGTTTTTAGTTTTCTTGGATACACATAAATAGGGTAATTACCCATAATAACATCTGCATTTTTCCATTTTGGCAAAGACCTTAAATTATCTTCCCCCATTATGAGTGCAAACTGCTGCCCTGGGTGCTTTTCTTCCAAATAGGCCAAGGTATGTACCGTATAATTTGGCTTTGGTAAATTGAATTCAATCGCACTAGGAACCAGTTTTGGGAAGTCTTTTGTGGCGCGAAAAACCAATTCTAATCGTTGGTGATTGTCCAGTAAGCTTTGCTTTTTTTTATGTGGACTTTGTGGCGTAACAATCAGCCAAACTTGATCTAAATCCGAGTGTTCAGCGAGGTGATTGGCAATGATCAGGTGCCCCACATGAATAGGGTTATACGTTCCAAAAAAGAGTCCAATCTTCATCGCGCCTTAGTTTATAAATTTAGTCACAGTATCGTAGGCTTCTTTTTGAGCCATTTCTAAAATATCATTTTCAATAATACAGTCAAATAAAGGGGCCGTAGCAAGTTCTGCAGAAGCTTTTGCCACACGCATATTGATTTTGTCCTGTGTTTCTGTCTGCCGTTTTTTGAGACGAATTTTTAAGGCATCAATGCTTGGCGGTTTTACAAAAATAGCCAATGTTTCTTCTGGAAATTTTCGCTTTATACGTAGTCCACCAGATACATCAATATCAAAAATAACGTGTTTGCCAAGAGCCCAAATTCGTTCTACCTCCGTTTTAAGTGTGCCGTAAAAATTATCGCGGTACACTTCTTCCCATTCTAGAAACTCATCTGCTTTTATGTGTTGCTTAAAGTCGTCTATGGATAAAAAATAGTAGTCTTTTGCGTCTACTTCAGTTCCTCTTTTTTCTCTAGAGGTGGCGGACACAGAAAACTCTAAATTCAATTCTTTTTGTGTTAATAAATGTCTTACAATCGTGGTTTTTCCTGAGCCAGAAGGCGCTGAAAATACAATCAATTTTCCAGAGTTTGTTTTAGAGGACATTGAGTAATTGTTCTTTAATTTTTTCTAATTCATCTTTCATTTGAACCACTAATTTTTGCATGGGAGCAAAATTTGCTTTGGATCCAATGGTGTTAATCTCACGGCCCATTTCCTGAGAAATAAAACCTAATTTTTTGCCGTTAGAGTCGTCAGACTCCAAGGTTTTGATAAAGTATTCTAAGTGGTTTTGAAGCCGTACTTTTTCTTCTGTAATATCAAATTTTTCGATGTAATAAACCAGCTCTTGTTCAAAGCGGTTTTCATCATATTTTTCTTTCAGCTCAGACACCCCTTTGTGTAAACGTTCACGTACATTCGTAAGGCGTTCAGGGTCTACTTCCAGCACTTGTTCAAGTAAGTTGCTAATAATGCCAACTCGTTTGGCGAAATCAGCTTCCAGTACCTTGCCCTCTTCCAGTCGGTAATGGGAAATGTTTTCTAGTGCTCTAAAAATTTCTTCTTTAATATCACCCCATTCGGACTCGTTTATATCATCCCGTTCTGTACTTAATGCATCAGGCATTTTGATAGCCATTTGCAAAAACTGCATTTTAGTCCCCGTTGCTACGGCCTCTAGCTGTTTGATGTATTTATTAACTACGGTTGGATTGACATTTGTATGGGTCTCTTCACCAGTAATTTCAATATACAATGAAAAATCAACTTTTCCTCTGCTTAATTTTGCAGCCACTGCTTTTCGCAGGTCTAACTCCTTAGATCTGTACATGGAAGGCATGCGCATGTTCAGGTCCAAAGACTTGCTGTTTAGTGATTTTATCTCAATAGATATAGTCTTGTTTGGTAATTGTAACACAGACTTACCATAGCCCGTCATGGAATGTATCATTCGTTGGTATTAAAAACTTTTTTCAAAGATACTGAAAACCAATAAGTATACCCAAGTAGAAACACATTCCTTATTTCATATATAAAAGTGTTGTGTTTTTTACCCAAAGCTAGTGTAAACCAAAAGGTTTTTTTCGCTATTTGAAAGGCGAATGTTGCTTGAACCCCTTGATTCTTATACGCCTAAAAAAGGGCTTTACAAGGGAGTTTAAGAAAGGGTTTTTATGTTTGATATAACAACTTAACTCCAGGGGGCTGGCGCCAATCGTAGTTTTTATCTCGGAGGCGGTTCGCCCCAAATTGATAGATGATACTTGTTTTTCAATTCCAATTCGTACATAGTCATTTAAAATACGTGGGTATATGGCGTGCGACTTATTCAGTTCATAATCAAGTCCAATAAAATGAGCATCTAGTTTATTGTCGTTCACTAAGGCGGTCAAAAAACCTATCAATCGATTTTCTAAAAAGTACCCTTTAACAATGAAGTTTTCTTTTAAAGCACGGCTTAAATGGCTGTAAGTGTCTAGGTTCAAAACCTGCGCATTAAAGCTTGCTTTATCAATAGTGTTTTGATAGAGTGCTTGTAATTCATGTTTGTAGGTTTCAAAATCTTCATCACAAAATAAACGCGTTTCTAAGCTGCTACTTTTTGAATCGGCCTTATTTGCTTTGACACGGTATTTTGATTTTAAGATGTTCTTATAGTCTTCAAAATTTTTCCATTCTGGCTTCAGTTGAATGATCATGTTTGGCTCCACTTTAATTTCGCTGTATCCAAAGTTCAAGAACTGTTTTGTATTTGCAAGAGAGGCCAATTTAAAGTCTTTAATAAAAATGGCATGCATCGGATTTGTATTTGCTGCTACAGCATCTAAAGCCGTACCTATTTCAGAATAAACATCTTTCTTTGAAGCGTTTTTGGAGGCGCTGATTCCGTGTTCCCCACTCAAAAACACGTTGCCACAAAACATGATTTTTATATGTTCGTTACAAAAAAGCAACCCCAGCCCCTTTCTAACAAACGGCGCTACTTTTATGTTTTTTAACATCCCTTCTACATTCAAACGGATAACTTGTACAAGCGCCAGAGCCACCGTATTTTTATGAGCATCGGCAATGGAGATGTATTTAAATTCTATTTGAGGATTTGCGATTTCAAAAGCTTTTAGGAATGGCTTTGAAAAATAAATATTTTCATCAGCATTGATATCCTTAAATACAACGGAGTCAATTAAGTCTACAGACGGGTATAATGTGGTAACAAAAGAACTCATTTGGGTGGTTGTTGGGTTGAATTTTTAGTAACCAAATATACACCTAAAAATATTAAAAGGGCTGCAACTATTTTGACAGCGCTTATGCTGTCACTGCCCATTATTATGGCAAATATCCCTGCAAAAATAGGCTGTATATACACAAAAGTACTCACTGTTGTAGCGCTTAGTTTGCGCAATGCAAGCGGGTTTAACAAATAAGTAGCAAAGGTGGCACAGACCACTACAAAAAGTGCTGAAAACCAAATATACGGGGTAAAGCTACCCCAGTCTACCACAGAAAGTTCTCTGTAGCCAAAAGGAAGCACAAATAAGGTTCCAAATAAAAACAACCATTTAATAAATGTAAAAGGATGGTATTTTGCAGTTATTTTTTTAATCAAAATCAAGTAGTAACTGTAAGAAGCTGCATTGACTAGGACCAAGAAATTGCCTAACAAAATATAATCTCCAGCATTTGTTGAAGTGTTGTAAACACTTAAGATTAAAGCCCCAGATAGTCCTGCCAAAATACCAAATACCTTAATTTTTGTGATTTTTTCTCGTAAAATAATCGCAGATAATATCAAGACAATAATAGGGGTGGTGACCATGATTACAGAGCCATTAATAGGCGTTGTGAATTGAAGCCCTTTAAAAAAAGCGAGCATGTTTAGCGCCACTCCAAAAAAAGCGGCTGTTATAAACTTTGGAAAGTCTTTACGATCAATTTTTTCGGAAGGGGTCCAAATACTAAAAACCCAAAAAAGAACCCCTGCAAGGGACACCCGAAATAAAATAAATCCGTAGGGTTGTATATACCCTCCGTCAATAACATCATTGGCAAAGGTAAAGGTGACGCCGTAAAATAATTGAACCAATAGCAGCGCTATGAGAGCAGATTTGTTACTTTTCATTCAGTAGAGCTGTTTGTGCGGCCTCAGTAACTTTGGCGCTGTTGCCAATAAATATAGTGTCATTAAAAACAAGAACCGGACGTTTTAGAAAAGTATAGTGCTCTAATATATATCCTTTAAAATCCACTTCGCTAAGGTTTTTTTCTTTCAACCCTAGTTCTTTATACCGCATTGCGCGCTTGCTAAAGAGTGCCTCATAACTTCCGGAAAGCGCTTTTAATTGCACTAATTCTTCAGTCGTAATAGGGTTTTTTTTAATGTCTTTAAGCTCAAAGTCTGGACCCAGATTTAACTGTCCTAAAATACGTTGACAAGTATTGCAACTGCCTAAAGAGTAGAATTTTTTCATCGAATTAATTGCTTATTTTTACAAATAAAATCAATTCTTTATTAAGAATTAAATTATAACAGCACTATATGGATTTGAACGACAACGTAATGCGGCAAAACAGAATACTTTTATTGAAGTTTCTAGACAAATTTTCTTTAAACCAACTTAATACAATTCCAAAAGGATATAGAAACTCTATATTTTGGAATATTGCGCATACCGTTGTGACCCAGCAATTACTAACGTATGGCTTATCTAATCAGCCCCTTTTAATTGAGGATGATTTGGTGAAAAATTATAAAAAAGGAACAGTCACCGTTTATAAAGCGACCGAAAAGGAGATGGCGAATGTCAAAAGTTTACTTTTTTCAACGCTGGACCAAACAAGAATAGATTATGATAACGGCTATTTTAAGAATTATACTCCATACACGACTTCATTAAAAATAACTCTCTCATCTATAGAAGAAGCCATTAGTTTTAATATGTTTCATGAGGGAATTCATCTTGGTTATATATTGGCCATGAAAAATTGTTTGCAAATGGAGTCTTAAAAAACCGTTCAAATCGCCCTTTTTTACATGTAATTATATAATTCGTTGAATTATTCTCATTAAAATATAATATTCTTAATTTATATCTTAATTCAGCACCCTTAATTATCAAATACAAATAAATAGCCCATTATTTTTAAAGATATTATATATTTGTACTTTATAATATTCTAATATGGAAGCAAAAATTAAAAACTTTCTAGACCTAGTTAAAGAAAGAAATGGCCACGAAGCCGAATTTATTCAGGCTGTAGAAGAAGTCGCTGAAACAGTGATCCCTTATATTGTTA
>Ga0209533_1000163_pt1 | contig 60797 bp, 56 predicted proteins | sample COG_04_FD_184748 | JGI IMG/M metagenome (GOLD analysis project Ga0209533, IMG submission 184748) | Pelagic Microbial community sample from North Sea - COGITO 998_met_04 (SPAdes) (version 2) | ecosystem: Environmental > Aquatic > Marine > Neritic zone/Coastal water | place: Helgoland, sampling...
CCCCCCCAATTAAAGCTCACGCCAAGCCGCAAAGGAGTAAAACTTATTAAGCTTGGTCTTTATATTTCCCCACACAAATCATTCCATATTTTGGATGACTAAGCTTAAAATCGTAAATTAAGCGTGGGATTTTTGATGAGAATAGCCGCTGAATGAAAACATGCTGCGCAGTGTAGCAAAAACTATCACTTTTATTAGAAGTGCTAAGTCAATCAATGAATCTTCATTGATTGACGGTTTTGGATGAGTAAGCGGTTTGTTGAAGAACCGCAGAGCACAGTGTAAATAGAGTTACTCGAGCACTGCGACAGACTGAGACAAATCGCTTAATCGCCAAAAGAGCCTTCTAATTACTGAGCGGCGTACCATTCACGATACTCCTCTTCTTCTATCACCTCCATAGTCCCCACCATGTTCGCATGACCTTCACCACAGAGCTGACCACAAACGACGTAGGTTTCCATGGTTTTAATAGGTGTGAACCACATGGGAATGTCTTTGCCTGGGAGGGCGTCTTGTTGGATACGCATTGGGATGATGGCGTAGTTATGAATCACGTCTTTAGAGGTGACTTGTAAAATAGCTGGGATACCTACTGGGATTTTAAGGATTGCTGCAGTAAAATCATCAGCACCATTCGGATCGTTCTTGTCGATACCTAGTTCATTAGAACCACTGATTTGGCGAGCATCAATACGACCAAAGAGTCCGTCTTTACCAGGGTAGTGATAAGTCCAACCAAACTGCCAACCTACCACACGTACACGTTCTGGTTTGCTGAGCATCACTTTTTCAAAGCTGTCTGAGCGCTCTTTCCAAAGAGGGAACGCAAACGCAAGTAAGAGAATCGCCTCAATAATAATCACACCAATTTCAACATGGTAAGAAGCATGGCCTTGAACACCTTTGTTAGATTTAGGGTTTTTCTTGTGCCAGAATCTAAAGAGACAGACAAAGAAGAAAATTGACCAACCTATAAAAAGAGCGATCATGAAATACTGAACAAAGTTGATAAACTGGTCTAGTTGGAAACCATGTTCAGAGTAGTTTTCAGAGAAAGTAAAGAGTTCTTTGATGTTCATAATTGATGAAAAAAGAGTGGTGTAATAAAATTAGTTTTGCTCATGTAATTTGGCATTACGAGCCATGCGCACCATGAAGAAAACAATGGAGCTTAAAAGAGGTAAGGTGAGCACAATCATAAACAAAATTGCCCAACCCATAGCAATAGAATCCTGTTGATCAGGACCTCTTCCAATACAGACACTACAAGCTATTAATGATGATAACATAATTTTAGAATTGTGATTCAATTTTTTGAATTTTACTACGGAATTTCCAGCCGTAGTATGGTGTGACTAACGTTAAAAGCGCAAAGAAAGCTGTCGCTACTATGTGAAATTCATTGAAGACAGCATAAATAGTCAGCCCTAAAAAAAGCAAACTAACGATACTGATAAAAATAAGATGAAATTCTTTGAGCGACATGATGTTTATAAGTGAAATTAACCAAGGTAAAAACCTTCGAAACTAATAGGGTCCCAGAAAGCGAGATAGAAAATAAGAAAGCCGATAAGAGCCATCACGAGCGAGCCAAAAAAGATCCAATGAATCATTTTTTTCTCGTGATTAAGGTGCATAAAGATAGCGGCTACTAACGTTGCTTTGCAAGTCGCAATCAGTAGACCTAATACCATATCAAAGGTATCAAAACCACGGGCACCTCTATCAAAAAACTCAACCGTTGCTACTGATACAGTTAATACTGTACAGCCAAATAAACATGCTCCAATAATGCAGTAAAACTTAACTGCTTTCATGATTTCTTGTGGAGAATCTCCTGCCATAATAAATAAAATTTAAGTGTGAATAGAAAAGTTAAAAAAAAATTACATGAGGTAAAGTACTGGGAATAAGAAAATCCAGACCAAATCAACAAAGTGCCAGAATAAACCAGCCACCTCTACACGGTTTGTCAGCCATGTTGGATTCGATTCGTACATTTTTCTACTTCTAAAGCCAAAATAGAAGAGTACAATCGCGCCACCAATCACGTGCAAGCCATGTAAACCTGTAATGATGAAATAAATCGCATAGAAGTTATTCCAACGTGGAGTGAATTTAGACTCAAAATGAATCTGATTACGCTCGAGTGTGACTTCTGGGAAATGACGCTTGTAATAATCTGGGCCTTTGAATTTTTCTACAAGGCTGTCTTTAATATCATTAGGGGAAGTTCCCTCGAGGTAAGCCACGATTTCTTTCCAGTTGAGGCGGTATAAATCAACCTCGTTAGGCTCTTGGCCTCTCTCTTCTAAATGCTTGGTAAGCTTCTCGATGTCTTTGAGGTGAGCATGCCAGATTTTGGCAATATCTGGGTTATTTTGAATAATCCAGCTTTTCTCAATTTCTTCCATTGGCTCTTTGCCTAGTGCCTCAGCAGCAGTAGCAAGTGCTCTAAAGTCTAAACCATCAACATGAAGGATGAGCGGACTTCTAAGTAGCTTACCACTAAGAGCGACACCACCCTTAAGGATAGCTGACTCTGGGTATTCTCTGACCTCTGTAGGCTTAAAGCGAAAGACTACTGGATCACCACTTTTAGTTTTGAACTTGAGGGTGTTGACTACAGTTTTTAGCTCAGGGTCAGCTGGATTTGGCTCTACTTTGAGAGTTCTAGCTAATTTCCAATTAGGGCTTTCGCTATCTTTCTCGCGTGCTTTGTCCCATGCCTCGCGCAACCACTTAGCTTGCAAATCTTCATTATGAGCAAAATTAGCACGGTAGTCTTTTCTTGCTTTATCCAATAACTCAAGCGTGAGCGGCTCACCTGTTTCAACAGAAACTAATTCTTGCTTCTGTTCTGCTGCTTGATCATTGAGGAATTTAATTCTCTTTTTGTTCTCTACGTAAGTTTTAAGGTTAATACTAAGCTCATTCGTAGAAAAGTTAATCACATTAGCTGGGATTTTTTCGTAGCCACTAGGAGCCGCATGAGAGTCTTTAGCCTTATCATGGCTGTCATGACTATCCCCATGCCCTGCTTTGGCTTTCTTGTGCTCAGGGTACTTCACAATGCCATCCTTGAGCTTAGCATAGCTCAAGTGACCTTCTACGATAGTACCATCTAAATGTTGCGCAGCTTGGTGATTAAATTTCACATTATACTCTATACCTTTGAGAGCCATAAATAGAGCTGCACAAGCAATAGTAATACCAATCCATAATTGGAACCAACCATACTTGCGTAGTTTTAAGGCTGCCCAAGCAAATACGACTGTAATCGATGACCCAATAAGTACAAAAGTGTTAATGTAACCTGGAAGAATAGGTAATGAACGTTCTGGCCATGGGTAGTCGGCATAAATTCTCAAGAAAATATAACTAGAGAATAAGCCACCAAAGAGCATCACCTCTGAGGCTAAAAAGAGCCAGATAGCAATTTTAGAGTTGAACAAGCCCGTATCTTTACGTGCTTCGACTAAATAAGGTATTTCCATAATAATCTTTTAATACAAAGTGGTTAAATCAGGCTTAAGCTTTTGAATCTTCGGGAGTTTCTTCGTCTTTTTCCCATTGAACGAGTGCAATATTCCCCTCGTCAGTAGGTTCATACTGATAAGGCTCACGATAAATAGTAGGCTCAAAGGTAAAGTTACCATGCCCTGGAGGCGTTGGTGTTGCCCATTCAAGTGTGGTACAATCCCATGGGTTATCATTTTCAACTTTCTTGCCCTTCCAGATAGAGAGAAATACATTGATGATAAATGGAATTTGAGCAATCCCTAATAACCAAGCTGAAATTGACATGAACTCATTAAGCTCAATAAAGTTAGCAACTAAGTTAGCAAAAACATTCTCACTATCATCAGAGGTAGGCAAATAAGCCTCACCACCATTATACCAACGACGGTGGAAACCAGCTAAACCTTGAATTAACATAGGGAAGAATAAACAGTTAATAAAGATGAGTGATGGCCAAAAGTGTAAATGGTTCAAGAACTTGCTCATGTAACGTCCTGTAATCTTTGGATACCAATGATGAATACCACCAAACAGACCAAAAAGAATACCAGGAGCCACCACATAGTGGAAGTGACCAATCACATAGTAAGTATCATGAAGTTGTAAATCAGCAAAGTTGAAAGCCAATGGCAAACCTGTCAAACCACCAATACCAAACATCGGTAAGAAGGCTGTTGCCCACATCATCGGTGGTGTAAATCTAATAGAACCACCCCATAATGATATGAGAAGTGCCGATATTAAAATCACGGACGGAATCGAAATAAGTACCGTTGTCGTTTGGAAGAAAGCTGACACAGCTGGCCCCATACCTGTTAAGTACATGTGGTGAGCCCATACAATGAATGAAAGAAAACCTAATACAATAACAGCACCTACCATTGATCTATAACCCCAGAGAGGCTTTTGTGTATTAGCTGGAATAATCTCAGCAACACAAGCAATAGCTGGCAAAAGAAGTACGTACACTTCTGGGTGACCTAAGAACCAGAACAAGTGTTGGAAGAGTAATGGACTACCACCACCCGCAACATCTACTAAACCTAATGTTTTAGTGTATAAACCTGATGGGCTAAAGAGAGATGAACCTGTTGTTCTATCTACAAGTTGCATAATGCCTGCCACTTCCAATGGAGGGAAAGCAAGCAGTAATAAGAAAGCAGTTACGAGCATAGCCCATACTAAAAATGGAAGTTTCATCCAAGTTAAGCCTTTGGCACGTAAATTGACCACAGTCGTGATCACGTTTACTGAGCCTAAAAGAGATGATGTAATCAAGAGCACAAGACCTAAAAGCCATTGTGTCTGACCTGAACGCCATTGGTTAGCTGCTTCTAGATCAGCAAAGTTAGCTAAAGGAGGGTAATTCGTCCAACCAGACTTAGCTACACCTGTGTCTGAAAACCACTCGAAGAAACCTAAACACATGACTAAACCACCAGCAAGGTACAACCAAAAACTCGCCATATTCAAACGAGGAAAAGCCATATCAGGAGCACCAATTTGTAAAGGTGTTACATAGTTACCAAAGGCACCAAATCCAAGAGGAACCACACCCAAGAAAACCATGATCGTTCCGTGCATAGCACCAAACATATTGTAAGTCTCCCCAGTAAGCTTACCTGCTTGCAACCAAGAAGCTCTCCAGTCAGCACCACCAAAAATCCAAGTCATCCATTCTGGAAGTGGCTCTTGTGGGTAGGCTATACTCCAACGCATAACCATCATTAAATAGAATCCAAAGAGCAAAAATATCATTGCTCCAAGGGCGTACTGAATACCGATGGTTTTATGGTCTACAGAAAATATATACTTTCTGATGAAACTTTCCTCGTGATGATCGCTATGGTCACTCATAAATATAAATTTAAAATTAAAAAATTAAAGGGGTAATAAAGATTTTTTCTCTACTTCAAGGTCTGCAGGTAAAGGCTCTCCTTGTAACGGTATATTGTGCTCTGCGAGCAATTCTTCTTGGGTTAATTGTTGACCGATATTCACTCTACCCTCAGAAATCGTCTTGGCGTCATTAGCCATAGCGATGCTGATAACATCTCCTGTCTCATTACCAAAACTATTTCTCAGATAAGTCATCAAACCAGCTAAATCTTTATCACTTAAGCCTGCGGCTTGAGCTGGCATTTGACCATTCCAAAGTTTACCGTCCACCTCAATAGGGCCTTTAACACCATTAAGGATAATCATTGCAGTTAGGCGTGGCTCACCTATCACCCACTCTGAATTAGCTAGTGGTGGGTAATTGGCTCCATCACCTAATCCGTTAGCCTGGTGACAACCACCACACTTGGCAGAATAAATCTTAGCACCATGCTTCATATAACCTGCTAAAGCATCTATGGTTTGAACTCCTTGATCTACAGCTCCTGGAGCTACAGCACGCACATAAGCAGGATCTGCCTTGAGATTGTAGTTAAATAAACCTTTAACTGAAGCCAAGGTTACACCTGCAAGAATAGCAATAATCATTAAAATAAGTACTTGATAGCTTCTCACTGGTTGCGGCTCTGCTGATGCCTCAACTTCACGCAATGCAGCTAGCGTCACTTGATGCTTAGGTGTTTCTGATGTTTGTTTTGAAGAACTCATGATAAATAAAATTATTGAACAGCTGCTGGAGCTACATCATCTTTTTTAAGTGATAATAAATAAGAAACTAGTGCTTGAGCTTTTTCGTTAGGCACAAAAATAAATTCTTCATCCTCAATAGGCAAGGCATTTTGCGGCACAGCTCCGTAACGCTTCACTTTGTCAAACAGGTAAGGATTCGTTGGGCAATTTGACTCCTCTGCTCCTACTTTAGCTCTTGCGTTATAAAGCTGTAAGTACAAGTACATTTCAGGAGTTAAGTCAGTGTCTTTAATGTAATCAATCACACGTAGAGCCACATTACTTAAATCAGGACCTACTCTCATAAAACCAATATTAGCTCTTTCTTGACCTAAGTAATCGAATGAATGTGTCTCACGACGAGTATCGCCACGGTCTTCATCATTCACCAAGCCGGCCCAATCGCTACGCCACATATCGGCACCCGCGTTGGTTGGACGAATCACTTGAGTGTGACAAGTAGCACAACCGTTAGCTTCATAAACTAAAGCACCATCGGTAATTCTTCCACTACGAAGAGGGTTATAAACATCTGAACGCTCATCTGCATCTTCGTCAAAATTAGGTAATGCCGCACTAGACATCGATTTATAAGGGATGGCGATCATTGCTGCAAAAACAACAAGGAATACAAGTGCTGAAATAATAATATTAGTACTAACTTTCATAATGAATAAAACTAATGTGCTTGCTCAAGAGATAAACCTTCCTCATCTAATCTACCTAAACGAACCCACATGATGAACAAATGAAGGGCATAAGCTACTGTTGACAACAATCCAAAGAACCAACCAGTAGTAATGACCATTGCTACTGGAGTGAATTGTTGGTTAACGACAGTCCACTTCACCTCCCAATTTTGTTGTGCAATAGCATAGAAATAAGCCATAAGCAAACCCAGCATTAAGAAAGTTCCTAAGGCATAAGCTCCTGTCCAGAAATGAGAACGAACGACTCGTTTAGATACCCATTCTCTACCTGTAAGTCTAGGTACAGCAAAGTAAGAAATCCCTGCAACAGACATGCCGACTACAGCTAATGCCACCCATACCCATACAAAGTAGTCAAGACCAGAAAATTGAAAGAGGTCAGCGGTTAATGGCAGTGTTTGCATGAGTTTTAATCCTGCTAAAACAAGCACAGAGACAGCACCTAACCAAAGGAAGCGAGCTGAAGGTCTATTAGCTAGCTCTTTAGCGCTCTGACTCAATGTGCCAAACACTTCAAAGAAAATTCCTACCAAAGCCGCAATGAGCAAAACACCACAAGCCGCACTCAAAGCTGGCAAGAAATAAGGAACAGGACTACCTAAAAGTTGCTCAAAACCTGAGCAAGGAGCCAAGATAATCAATCCATAGAAACTCAATTTAATGAGCAAATTATTTGAAGCCACACCCTGGACAGATCTAGGCGCCACATAAAGTAAACCTGCCGCTACTACTGGCACAATAAACATATAAATTAAGGCTGACTGGAACCACTCAGCAACCGCAGTTGTCATAAGTGGGTGCGCACCTGGTATACTAAAGACTAAATTATAGGCAATAATAGCAATCCAAGGAAAAGCTATGAGTCCATAAGCCAAGAAGTGCGAAGCAATTGAACCTTGCGCCGCTTTACTACTAAGTAAGCGTACAATAATGCCAAAAACGAAAACAATATAGAGAGCTAAAAGAGCTACTGAATAACCTTGTGGAATATCAAGGAGTAGCACCCCCTTGCCGTTACCTTCTAAAATAGCTTTGATTCCGCCAGTTAAAACCAAGTTCCATAATAAGGTGGCGAACACTACCATGCCTGATTGCGTGAGCTTAGCTTGGCTAAGGCGCACACCTACCCAGAGAGCTACACCAAGAAGAGCTTGTAGTGCAAAACCATAGACAAGCACATTGATATGCGCTGTAAATACTCTACCTGTCACTAAGGCAGGAAAACTGCTAGTTAAAAAGTCAGGACTATAAAGCTTAATAGAATAAACCAAGCCAAGAAGTATGCCTCCTATTAACCAAACAATAGAAGACATCCATAAAAACATCACAGGCGCTTGGACTGACTTATCTAAATAAGTCAACTTGATCGCGTGACTGCGCTCTGCAGAATTAATTTCAGTTTCGCTCATAAATTAAAGACTAAATGGGTTACTTGTATTTTGCTTAGCTTCTTCGGCTTCGCGAAGTTTAGCAGCAGTGGTCTTCTGTGCTTCTATCTTCACAGCCACAGGTTTAGGGTTTGAAAAGTTTTGTTTAGCTTGCTGTGCAAAAATAACAGCGGGCGGCACTTGTGCTGTTTCGCCATTGCTTACCACGGTGAAAGATTCTGTGACTTCCTGCTCGGTGCGCAATTTGACTTCTAAACGAGCTTCTTCATCTAAATCCACAATCGAAGCATTAGCTTTGGCTACTTGGCTTTTCAAGTTAGATACTAAAATTACTGCTACTAAAAGCAAAAGAATAGTAAGAATAGATGCTTTAATTTTGCAGCTAGTAGGTTGGTTTTCTGTTGAACAACAAGACATAATAAAAAAGAGATAAATTAGTTACTAAGGTTAGCTGATTCTATGATACGTGGATCACGGTTAGGGTAAGTATTCACGCTACCTAAATTTCTCAAGTAGAAATAACCAAAGCCCGCAATAACAACTACCAAGGCAAAGATATCTAAAAATACCGCTTGAATACCACCGAACCAAAGTACTGGCTCATGACCTAAAACCAAACCTAATGAAGGCCCTCTCTGAGGAATAATCACATGATACATGTCCACAGCGTGTAATACTAAAAGGTACACACAAACCCATTTAATATACTTCACATTCTTCTTCATCCAGTGTGGTAGAAGCAAGATAAATGGCAAAGCAAAGTGACCAAAGACTAAGCTCAAACTTACCCAGTACCAACCTGCTGTATTACGAAGGGTAAAGTACATGGTTTCTTCTGCAATATTTGAATACCAAATAAGGAAGAATTGAGAGAAAGTAATGTAAGCCCAGAAAATGACAAACACATGCGTGAGCTTACCCATAATGTGGAAATGCTCTGGGGATACTACATTTTTAAGGTAGCCATTTTTTTGCAATACGATAGCAGTCAAAATAATCACCACCATGGAATGCAAGGCACAACCGGCAAAAATATAAACACCCCACATCGTAGAGAACCATGTGTAGTTCAAAGTCATAAACCAATCAATCGCAAGGAAAGTAGCTGTGATACCTAAGATAGGCAAACCTCCTGCTGAGAAAGCTCTAGCTTGAAAGAGGCGTGCGACACCTGGTTTTGGATCAGTATCCTGAGCTACAGAAATCTTACGTAATTTCCAAATCACCCAACCTAAGGCAATAAAATAGAAGAAAAAGCGTGTGTACCAAGAGAAAATATTTAAGTACCAAGCCTTACTAGCAAGCAGAGCTTCGTGCTTGTAATACAAGGCATCAATGAGGTCTTGCCCGCCCCAGAAGCCAAATAAGCGACTTGGGTTAGAACTAAACATATCCACACCTGTAGCGCGGTGCTTAGTCATCCATTCCCAAAGGTACTGTTGTACATCAGGGAAAAGAAACGGGATACAAAGAACACCTAAGAAAGGAAATACAAAACCTAAGTTCTCCATAATGCGACGTACAGACACACCCCAACCTGAATTAGATAAGTTATGCAGAAGCACCCAAAAACAACCACCAATAGCGATAGTTAAGGCATAAGCTAAAGCAAATAACCAAGAATAAGAAAAGGTACCTTTCAAAGAGTCAGGTGCAAAAAACAAAATACCAAAGCTAATAAGCGTTCCTACTATAGCAATGATACCAAGTATTTGTTTAGCACGCTTAAAAGGTGCTGATGTCAACTGTTCGCCATCAATAGCGATTTGTTCTGATGTGATCAAGTGTCCCATGATTTTCTAAAACTAAAACTTATTATTTTACAGAAGCAGCTTCTTCCACTGCTTGTTTAACGGCTGGTTGATTAATCGGCGCTTGCTTAGCAACTTGTAACGCCCTCACGTAGGCTATGATAGCCCAACGATCTTTGATTGGTAATTGATAGGCATAACCACCCATATTTCCTTTACCATGTGAAATAACTTCAAACAAACGTCCATTAGGGTAGTCTGCCTCTAAAAATTGATGAAGATTAGCTACTCCAGGTATGCCATATTGACTTGGCACACTAGATTGACCGTTACCATTTTTACCATGACAAATAGCACAGTAAATATTATATCTTTCTTCACCGCGCTTGAGCAGCTCAATACCACTACCTGCTAATTCTGTAGGCATACCTGACCCATAGTAATCACCAATATGTCCTGTGTTGTAATAGCCTTCTAAACCAGAAAAAGTAACTTGATTTTGTTCAGCTACGTCCTGCGCATTGGCATCGTAACCAAAAGGCTGAGTTCCAGCTAATGGCAAACGTGATCCCATAGTATCTGTAAAGAATACAGTTTTTTCTTGGCTTCTCACCTTGTCCATTTCATCCATATCGGGGAATAAACGAATCGGTGGCTTACTAAATTTGTCACCACGAAAGCCTAAGGCTCCGATAACCAGAGTCACCACTACTAAATAACCTATAAAAAAGTAACGCATAATATGTAAAATTCTAATTCTTTAGGCTTTGCCTTCGACCTCCTCAAGCTCTTCAACAACCTCGTCATAAACGACCTCTAAGTTAGTGCCTCCAATAGACTCAAGAAGCTCACGTGTGGCTTCAGCAGAAAACTGTTGATCTGTGGCTTCGATAGCGATAAAGAACCCATCATCAGTCACTCTAGAAAACTGCTTGCTATTAAAAAGTGGGTGATGGAAACATGGCAGCTTCATTAAACCTAAAACCCCAAATAAAACAGTGAAACCTGAAAATAAAATCGTCAGCTCAAACATAATAGGGAAGAAAGCCGGAATCGTGAATAAGTTCGCTGGTTTTGCTTGCACTACAGTTGGATAAAGCACCACTTGAGTAATATAAGCTAGAGAGATGGCTGTTAGGAAACCTAAGGTCGCACCACATAAAACAAAGATAGGCAACTTAGAGCGCTTTAAGCCCATTGCAGCATCAAGACCATGAATAGGAAATGCTGAATAACAATCCCAACGGCTGTATTTGGCATCTCTAATTTTTTCAGCGGCGTGATAGAGCTCCTGAGCATTAGCAAACTCAGCAAGGTAACCGTAAATTTTAGCTTCTTTACTCATATAAATAATTCTTATGAAAGTTCTTTTTGATAAGCTGCAACACGCTCCACTTTGTCATTAGCGTCCTCACCATAATGAGGGTCAGCCTCTGGAAGAGTCCACTTAACTTCTGCAATGTTGATACAAGGTAAAAATCTCAAGAATAGAAGGAACAAGGTAAGGAACATTCCCATGGTGCCTAAGAAAGTAAGCACATCAATAGCACTAGGACTAAAGTATTTCCAATCACCAGGTAAGAACATTCTTGCTAGAGTTGTATCAATAATAACGAAACGCTCAAACCACATACCTGCGTTCACACAGCCAGCCACCGCCATAATCACCCAGAGGTTCTCACGCATTTTACGTGACCAGAAAATCTGTGGAGAAATAACGTTAAGAGCCATCATCGCAATATAAGCCCATGCATAAGGGCCTGTAATCCTAAAGGTAAACGCATCCATCTCATACTTAGCACCTGAGTAGAAAGCAATGAAAAGCTCCATGAGGTAAGCGTAACCCACGATAGTACCTGTGAGCAAAATAATCTTAGCCATGTTATCAATGTGCTTCATGGTGATTAAATCCTGCAGCCCGTAGATATAGCGAGCAGGAATCATAATGGTTAATACCATGGCAAATCCACCAAAAATAGCACCCGCCACAAAGTAAGGAGGGAAAATCGTCGTATGCCAACCAGGAACTACTGAAGTCGCAAAGTCAAATGAAACGATTGAGTGCACAGAAAGCACCAATGGTGTAGAAATACCTGCCAAGATAAGGTAAGCCATTTCATAGTGAGACCACTGACGATTACCCCCTCTCCAACCAAGAGAAAAGACACCATAAAGAACCTGTCTAATCTTAGTTGTTGCACGATCACGAATCGTAGCCAAATCAGGAACCATGCCTAAATACCAGAAAATAAGTGATACTGTGAAATAAGTAGAAATCGCAAACACATCCCATAGAAGTGGTGATTTAAAGTTTTGCCAGATAGCATTTGAGTTAGGTACTGGAGCTAAGAACCACACCATCCACACACGACCCACGTGGAATACAGGGTAAATTCCTGCACACATCACCGCAAAAATAGTCATCGCCTCAGCGGCGCGGTTAATAGAAGTTCTCCAGTTCTGACGAGTGAGGAACAGGACTGCAGAAATCAAAGTCCCCGCGTGGCCAATACCAATCCAGAAAACAAAGTTAACAATCGGCCAACCCCACATAACGCGGTTACTGTTGCCCCAAACACCGACACCAGAGTAAACCTGGTAAGCAAGACCGCCTACAACCCCAATAAGAGCCATAAGCGCACAAGGAATAAATAGTGCCCACCATAACGCAGGCTGCTTGTTTTCAATAATACCGCAAACTTTGTTACTAATCCAAGAAAGCGAACGATTATTGAGAATCAACTTTTCACGCTCAAGTACAGGTATCACTACTTTACCTTGAGAAGAAACATTTGATGTAGATTGTGTAGACATAGTAAATAAATATTCCTAATTAATGCATGTTAATTGTCGCTTGACCTACAAACTCTGCACCTGGCATTGCTGGGTTTGGATTTTTAACTCTAGCAAGGTAGCTAGTTCTTGGAAGTGTTCCAATATAGTTAAGCAAATCGTAATTACGCTCTGAACCTTTGGCCCTCACCATACGTGAAGCCTCTTTATCCAGAAGGTTACCAAAGCTAATCGCATCCGAAGGACAGGCTGTTTGACACGCTACCTTAACACCATCATGCTTAATTCTAAGCTCTTCAGGCTTGAGCTCAACATTATGAGACAGAGCTCCTGAAGCCATAACCTTGGATCTAAGCGCTTGCTTCTGATCAATTTTAGCAGCTTCAAGACGTTGCACACAGTATGTACACTTCTCCATAACCCCACGCATACGCACTGAAACATTTGGGTTACGTTGTAAATGAGTGCTATCACCCTCCTGCTTCTTACCTGCAGCTCCTTTATAAAGATTTTTCTCAATAAGCGGGTTGCGCTTGTTATAATCAAAGAAATTGAAACGACGTGCTTTATATGGGCAGTTATTAGCACAATAACGTGTACCGATACAGCGGTTATAAGCCATAGCATTAAGACCCTCTTCTGTGTGTACTGTTGCATTAACTGGGCAGACAGTTTCACAAGGAGCGCTCTCACACTGAGCACAGGCTACAGGCTGAGGAATCATCTCTGGATTATCTTCGTCGGCACCATCAACCACTGCGTAGTAGCGATCCATACGAATCCAGTGCATCTCACGACCCATGGCCACCTGCTCTTTACCTACAACAGGGATATTGTTTTCAGCCTGACAAGCCACTAAACAAGCATTACAGCCAGTACATACATTCAAATCAATAGCCATACCCCACTGATGAATCTTATCAGAGAGGAGATTAGGTGCTGATACGCCATCACCATGCCATACTTTTGAGCCTTTTGATTTGTATAAAGAAATGTTTTCTGGAGCATGCGAATCTACACCATGCTTCTTAACACTATGAAGATTAGCCTTAAAATCACCTTGAGTAGAAACCTCTCTAGCTAGAGCTCGTCCATACATATTATGGTGCTCTTGAGTCATGGCTAATTTGTAACGAACTTTAGTCGTTGCTACAGTAGCGCCTGTTGCATAGTAAAGATTCGCAGAAGTACGTAAGCTGTAGACGTTGAAACCTGCGTTTACACCCACATAGCTCTCTCTTTCTGATGAGCCTTGCGCATGCTTTTGAGCATCAAAACCTTTTTTGAAATCAGACTTACGATGCTTATCAAAAAACTGACCATAACCAACAGGAAGCGTGAGCACATTCTCAGCTTGACCAAAGGCAATAATCACTGGGATTTCTAATTCTGCACCATTAACCTTAAGCTTAATGACAGGAGCTGTACGATTAGGGCCCTCCTTATCTTTAGCATCTGAGATAGCTGAGTTAGGTTTTTTAAAGATTGGATTCATACCAATCAAACCAATTTCTTTATCGTACACACCTAGTGCTTCTGCTGTTTTTGGAGAAATCCAAGCCGCATTATCCCAAGTCAACTTAACAATTGGATCTGGAGCTTCTTGCAACCAAGCATTATTGATGTAACGGCCGTCCCAAACTGAGCTATCCGCCTTAAAGACGACTTCAACAGCTTGCCCTGTAGGCGCAGCTTGTTTTACTAATGCTGACAACCCTTTTTTAGCTATCGAGACTAACTCAGAACCATTCACTGTAAATGGAACTAACGAAACCTTATCAGCAATGAAGCCACGCTTAAGCGCATTACGCCACTTAGCCTCAGTCAATGCAGAAGTTTGTTTTACAAAATCATAAGCAGGAGAAGCTACTGAACCTGTCTCATTCGCTGTAGCTAACACTTGTGTATTGAATGCTAAGAGCAACTCAAGCTCTGAAATCCCTTCATAAAGCGGCAAAATAAGTGGCTGAATGAGCAAGACCTTGCCATTAACATCCTTCACATCACCCCAACTCTCTAAATAATGAGCCGCAGGAATATGCCATGTAGCTGCCTTGGCAACTGGAGTAGCACGCTCTCCAAAATGAATAAATGCCTCTACAGACTGAGTAAGCTCTTCAAACTTATAATCACTAGGAGCATCATAGAAAGGGTTAGCTGGGCTCAACCAAACCAATGTCTTCACTTTCTTAGCTGCTAAATCATTTTTTAAATCAGCCAATGAACCTAATTCAACTGAATCTGTATTAGGCAATGCTTTGATAATGTTACTAGTAGCTCCTAAAGCCACATTCATCGCTAATACTAAAGCTTTTAATGCGTCATCGTAACCTGAACCTATCAAGACCAAGCTCTTGCCTTTTTTAGTTACCAAATCCTTAGCAGCTTCTTTGGCCCATATTAAATCCTTATCTGTAAGCGAACTCTTAACACCACTACCCTTAGTGATGCTTCCTAAAGTTGCGTCACCTGTCGCTTCAGCAATAAATTGACCTAGAGCAACAGTAAGCTTAGCTACTTGTGAAGGAGCCAAACGCATTCTATGATCAGCCAAACCACCAGTCTCACTAAAGTTAGGCTCAACTACATAAAGGCGGTTAATCTTATTTTTATCAACTTTTTGATCGTAATCAGCACCCTCAACAAAACGGTTCGCATAAAAACCAGCCACATCAGCTTGCTTATCTAAACCTAAAAAGTCCGCATCTAATGACAAAATACGCTGCGCCTTAGATAAATTAATAACGACCTTTTGAGAGATAGCAGAGTCAGCTTCTAATGCTTCGTAAGCATAAAACTTAGCCTTAGGATAAGTTTGCTTGAGTTGCTTGAGCGCTCGCTCACGACTTGGCGAGTCATCTTTAGCCACCACGAAAGCACTGTTAGCATCACTCAATTTAGCGGCAATGCTTGGCAAAGCATTTTGGAAGTCTGCTTGCGAAGAAACCTGCCCTTGAAATAAAAACTCTTTAGAGCGATCTGGGCTGTACAAATTAAGGATTGAAGCTTGAGCAAAAGCGTCCGTGCCACCACGCTTGTTAGCCAAGGTATTAGACTCTAACTTAGTAGGGCGCCCCTCATGACTACTCGCCAATAATGGCACACCACCTTTTGCTGTAGGCATGGCAGTAGCATAATAAACAGCTTTACCAGGAATCACCCACTCGGGAGCCTGCTTATAAGGCATGATATATTTTTCTGGGCGACGACAAGCCACCATACCCATGCCTGCAAGCGCTGTAGATGCACCCATCAACTTAACAAATGAGCGTCTTGATAATTCCGCTTCTTCTTCTGTTAAGGTGTCTCCCTCAGGAAATTCTATATCAAACTTATTCACAAAGCTTGGCTCTGAAGCTAGCTCTGCTGAAGATCTCCAAGCCTGCGTAGACTTGACTTGCTTATCTTCTTTTAATTCTGGATGAAACCATTGACGTTTACTCATAAAATTAGTCAGTTAATTATCTGTGACAGGTTGAACAACTCTCTTTTGGATGAATGGACCATTTTTTTTTCAAAAACTCACCTAACTCCTGCTGAGTACTCACACCCAATTGTGGGTTATTCTTAATAAACTCTGCAGCGTCATAATCTAAATTATAAACCTCTTCTAAAGGACGTAAGTGGTCTTCTGGGTTGCGATGACAATCAAGACAGAATGACATACTGTGCGTCTCCGCCTGATAGACAACATCCATCTCATCCACATTACCATGACAAGATTTACAAGATACACCTCTATTCACGTGCGCACTATGATTAAAGTAAACATAATCAGGAGACTTGTGAACTCTCACCCATTCAATAGCCTTGCCATCATAAAATTCGTAGTCTTTATCCATAGCTCTACGCAACGGCTCTAACTTAGGTGACTCTTTTTTGATGTGAGAGTGACAATTCCAACAGGTGTTTGCTGATGGAATATTAGAATGAGATGACTCATCTACAAAGCTATGACAGTAACGACAATCTAAACCGACTTGACCAACATGAATACTATGATCAAAAGGGATAGGCTGAGCAGGCTGATAGCCCACACGCAAAGTCTTAGGAGTGGCATAGTACCACAAGCCTAAAATAATAGTGATCCCGACAACACCTAAACAGAAAAGAACCTTGAAAGGTGACAAGTTAAAAGAACGTGGAAAAATATTTGCCATAGATTTAAAAAAGCGTGGCGAAAAATAGCACAGATTGCCATATCAGCAAAGCTAAAATAAGCAAAAAAATTAGCTTTATTTATTGAGATTTGTTCTCATTAAATAAAGCTAATCTTATAAGGTTTTTAAAAGCCTCATGCAGCTTTGCTCGCCTCATGATACTAGCCCCCTAATAAGCCTCTTTCATCCACCTCAATCGTGTCTGAAGGTCTCACTAAGACGGCCTTACCTTCAGAAGTTCTGAGGTCATAAACTTGATCCTCAGCACCTCGACGAATCAACTTCACACGCTTGAGAGATCCAAATGGTGTCAACCCACCCGCAGCTTGAACTGCCTGATAAAGTGTCATGTCTTGACGGTAAGGTATTTGAGCAGGAGATTTAACCTCCCCACCTACAGTAACAATTTGCTCAGATCTAGATTTATCCTCAGCCAAGCTTCCTGCAGAACTTACAATAATCACAGGGCTGGTGTAAATCTCTTGTTCAAAATAAGCTTTTTGAATTTTAGTGGCTATAGTGTCCATAGTTAAACCCTTGACATAAATAGGCTTCTCTAAAAATGGCAATGCAATAGTTCCATTCTTAGTCACAGGATAACTAGCTGCAATTTTAGCCTGCTCTTCTTGAGGCACACCTCTAATTTCAATGGTGAGATTCTCACCAATTTTTACTTGGTGATACGCCACAGTCGAGCCACTGCCCTGAGCTATTAAATAATTAAAACTAAGAAGTGTTATTAAGCAGATTAAAATTTTCATATTATACAATATCATCATTAAGTTGAGTCGCTTGAGTTACCGGCTTTCTTGGAGCTGGCTTCTCATCCTTGTCATCGTCTAAAGAGTAGTAATTATAGTAATTCGTATAATACTCATAGTAAGCATCTTTTTTAGCATCCACCTGATTAAGCACTACACCCATTAGGCTACCGCCTGACTCTTGTAGAGCTAAACTCACATGCTTGAGTAATTTCCTTGGTAACTTACCGTACTGAATCACTAAAAATGTCTCATCCACTAAATTAGCAATCAATGACGCATCACCTAAACCTAAAATAGGCGGCGAATCAATGAGCACTACATCAAACCTACTACGCAAATCTTCAACCAACTCTTTCATGGTGTCAGAGCTGAGCAAATGCATCGGATCAGACACCTTATTACCTGCAGGCAATAAATAAAGATTTTCGATACTGTCTATCTTGCGCACCACATTATCAAGTGGGGAACCCGTAAAATAATCAGATAAACCAGGCGAGCGTAATTCTTGAAACTTCTTGTGTGCCGATGGTCTACGCATATCCGCATCTACCAAAACAGTTAAATAACCGCTGTTGGCATAAGCATTCGCCAAATTGGCAATTGTGGTACTCTTACCCTCAGCTGGACCAGCAGAACAAACAGAGAATACATGTTGATCGGTAGTCTTTTTAAGATCTATATTGGTTCTTAGAATTCTGTAGGCCTCTAAATCATTCATATCGGCCTCACCTACATTTAAGTCAATATTCACATTTTTAGGAATAACGGCCAATACTTTAGCTTTGAGATAACGCTCCACATCATCAATGGTCTTAATCGTTTGATCAAGTTTCTCAATGAGAAATGCCGCCATAAAACCAAGAACCAATCCTAAAACGATACCGATACCTAAATTAAGAATTTCCTTAGGACTGCTATGTCTGAGTGCTTGCTCAGGCGCATTGTGTACCTTGATTACCTCTTGAGGAATAGCTAGCTGACTACTCTCTCTAATATATTTTTGTTTAATATCATTAAACATCTCACGAGCTTCTTCATAATCCTGCCTAGCTGTATGATAATCATTGAGATCAATAGAGCGATCAACAGCAGTGGTTCTTGTTTCATCCTTGAGTGATTCCATCGCCACTAAGCGTTTCTGCAAAACTTCGTATTCATTTTGCAGAATACCTTTTAAACCTTCAACAGCTTGGTATAGCTGAGTTTGTGAACTTTCAATTTGTTTAGCAAGAGCTAAAATATCTGGATGCTTCTTGCCTAAACCAGAAGCGAGGGCTGAATCGTAACTCTTTTTCAAGTCCAAATATTCTGGATATTGACGTGCCACTAAATTACCCGTAGAGCTAACGCCTGCAGCGATACCCAAGAGCTCTTCACCTTCTAAACCAGCTGATTCTAAAGCGGTTAACTCTGATTTCTTGGCATCGAGTTCTTTTTGCAACTCAAAATAAGCTGATACAGATTGCTGATGGCTACCTGTTTCAATGATATTATCTGAGGAGCTACCACCCTCACTATAAATAATACCCTTCTTACTCATGATATCATTTAGGGCAATTCTTGATTCAATCTTGATCATTTCTTGACTCTCCATCTGTGCCTTGAGTGCCAATAATTGATTTTCAGCATTTTCTCTTACTGAACTAACTCGTTGCTCTTTGTACGAGGCAATCACTTGATTGAGCAAATCAACAGAGAGAGCCGCATCTGCAGACGAAGCCTTCATAGAGATGAGGTTTGTACCATAAACTGGCTCAACATCTATTAAATTAGATAATTTAATGAGAGCTATACTTTCGGAAACTTCCCAAAGATCTGTTAGGTTTAATTCCTCAACCACTCTTTTGAGGACCGTATTAGAGGACAAAACCCCTGCTTGCGTGAACACAAAGTTACGATCTACATTGTCTCGACTCGCTTCAGCATTATTTTGGCCATCAATCGTCAACCCTGAACCTATACTCACCGGCTCCACTTCCGCAAAACTGGTGTATTTTTTGTCCATGAGCAGCGTCACCGCCAAAGACAAAAGAAATGAACCTAACGCAATGGATATAATAATTAGATAATGCTCTCTAACAACACTAGAAAAATCAACAGCATCTTCATCATCTAAATGATTAGCTACATTAAAGTTTTGGCTCATAAATAAATATAATAAAAGGTGAAAAAAAATGCCTCTCAGCCTTAGCTGAGAGGCATTTTAAAACTAGATTTTTGATTAGAATGCAATATTTGCACCTACAGAGAAACGATTTCTGTCGTAGTCATTATTAACTAACACATCAGAATCAGAATCAGTGAATGCATAAGAAGCGCTCAAAGTCACTTGTGGAGAATAAGCGTATTTTACACCAGTGCTCCAAGTGATTTTATTCTCGTCTCCTTCAGTAGCTGCAGTTTGAGCACCTTCATACTGACCTAATAAATAGTCAATATCAGTAGTTAAGCTAAGCTGCTTAGAAGCTTGATAAGCCAATCCAGCATTAGTTCTCCATGAAGTTTTTTCCTCATAACGCACACCACCGAGGATGTTGCCTTGCTCATCAGCCCCATAAACAGTACCTAATTTAGCCGTAAGAGTACTATTAATTGCACGAGCAAAATTTAAAGAAGCAAAGAAGTTTTGACTGTCTCCGCCATTATCAATTTCACGTGACTGGATACCAAGTTCCGCATTAAGCTTCTCAGTAGCTGTTAAATCATAATCACCACCTAAAACTAATTTATGAATATCACTATCAGTGTCATCAGCATTCACCATTCTGTACGAATAAGCTACATAACCTCTGAGTAATTTAGTTAAACGCTCACTAAGTTTGGCACTCACTTGAACATTAGTCCTATCATTAACACTAGACGCATCAAAATCTGTGCCTGAGAGAGTAAACCCTAAAGTTGACTGTAGAGTATCATTAAGCTGAGTAGTTACTGAGTTAGCCAAGCTATATGCAAGGTATTCTTCACCACCTCTCGTGTTAGTGTTACCATAAGCCCCGTCATCGTCTAATCGATAGGCAACGCTACCTAGACTAGTAAGAACGTTTCTTGCGTTAAGAATTCTATAGTAATTGGCATTAGCACCCAAGTCCCATTCGAAATCATCAAAACCGTTGGCAGCGTCCTCGTTATAACGCCCACCGATTCTCGTACCCAAGTCTAAGACAGAAGCAGCAGTTCTACTAGAGAAGATAGAATTTAAAGCAGACTGAATCACAAATGATTCTTGATCACGAGTCGCAGTACCCGCATGTAGATTATCGTCGTAAAAACCAGCTACATCTAAGTTATGCAGAAGACTAGTTGATGCAGAGCTTTCAATATCTTGAGAAGCCGCACCAAAATCACCAGCAAAAGTGAGTGAACCTGCAGACATTAAAGCTGCAATATAAGTATATTTTTTCATTATTTAATTATTTAATTATTTAATTAAGGAGTAACAGGAGGGGTAGGAGTAACAGCTTCTTCCTCAGACTCGACTTCAAGCTCAACTTCTTCAGGTGACTCACCTGCATCTGGCGCTTGCACTGGCACAAAAGAAGGCTTCGTAGCAGGTATGCGAGCTTTAATAACTGGTTCGTATACGTTATTTTCATCCGCATAGATTTGATCAAATGCTGAAACAACAGCTTGAGCAAGTACAACATTAAGCACATCATCACTAGTAAGCAAACTTAAGATTGACTGAGCAAAGCTATCAAATTCCTCTACTGTAGTCATTCGACCAACTTCCGCTAATATTGCGTCACTTAGAGCAACTGGGCTTTCATTAGTAATTGCAGTTTGCACATCTACGGATTGAGCTTGTATAAATCCTATGCAAACAACACTAGCTATTAGGGTACATATTTTTTTTAATTTCATAATCTTAGTTTTAAGTTTTGAGTTTAAATGTCAAAAGCGGGTAGCGGGAATCGAACCCGCATAATCAGCTTGGAAGGCTGGAGCTTTACCACTAAGCTATACCCGCATACAAGGTATTTAAACTTATTTTTAATCTATCTACACCTGACATTTTTGTCAACTCAAAAAATAATCTCGCTTACCTCACCCTAAAAATCTTGAGTAGCGTTTGAGCCAGCTTTGTTTTTTTGCTGTTCTGTATACTCTAATGATTGGAGCCAGCCTTGAATTTCTTGATGCTTGGCATTAGCCCTTAAGACGCTCCAGTATCTAGCGGCTCCGTACCACTTGCGATTCACTCTAGAGGAGATGACCTTGTCCGTTAGCACCCATGTTTTTAAAATTTCAATTCCACATAATAAGTTCGTGTGCGCCACATGCAGATCGTCATCTGAACTAATAGTTGGCAGATAACGTTTAGAGCTCAGGTAGGAAATCTGCAAGAGACCTCGACTGATGACCTTCTCTCCATATTTGTTTTTGATTTGTTCCTGATAAAAGCAAGCAGGATTATGACTGCTCTCATGTCTAGCTATAGCCGATAGCAGCATCACCCAAAACAACTGCCTACCCTCAGCATTTAAATTCCTGTACGCTGGGCAATAATTATCAATATCTCTTGGAACAATCTCTAACAACTCTTGCCCGTGAATAGACATCAGATCATCGGCTATAAAATAAAAAGTTGGGTTTTCCTTGCGCCAATCCCAATGAATCTTACGCCCAAAAATCCACTCCAACGGATTTAAACTCGCGCAACTGCTCAACCCGAGAATCAATATGCCCGCCATGACTTGCAAGCACCTCATACGCCATTTCACTCTATTCATGCAGGTACTAGCGTCACTAGATTACAAACTTTTGCTAGCATATGAACCCAGCACCTTGACCAAGGCGCAAGATGATTCTAGTTCTAGCAGAGCCTCTTTGAGAGGGCTGTCTGCGGCGTGCCCTTGAGCATCGACATAGAAGATGTATTTCCAGTCACCTTGTTTGGATGGTCTAGACTCAATTTTTGCTAAATTGATGCCATGACTGTTAAACACGTTCAAGGCGTTGACTAAGGAGCCTGGCTGGTCTTTCACCGAAAATAGTAGCGAAGTCTTGTCATCACCTGTTGCTGGGCAATCCTTATGCGTGATGACCAAAAACCTGGTGGTGTTATGCTGTTTATCTTGGATATTGGTTTCCAAGATATTCAGACCATGAAATTCTGCTGATAATGTGCCCGCTAGAGCAGCGACACCCTTAGCATCATCTGACTCGGCGACCATTTGCGCGGCTTTAGTAGTGGAAGACACCTCTACCAAATCAGCTTTAGGGAAATTCTGCAACAACCAGCCTCGGCATTGACCAAAAACTTGTGGGTGCGAGTAGATGGTCTTAATAGCTTCTTTGTCAATTTTAGCTAACAAGGCATTTTGTATAGACAGCTCAATTTGCGCACAAATTTTTAAATGCGACTCTACAAATAAATCTAGGGTGTGCGTGACTGCGCCCTCTGTAGAGTTTTCAATTGGCACTACTCCGTAATTGACCTGCTTAGATTCGACAGCGTCAAACACATCTGCAAAATTAGACTTGGGAAGGTAATCTACAGAGTGACCAAACTTCTTAATAGCGGCCTGATGTGTCCATGTGCCTTCAGGCCCTAGGTAGGCCACTCTAAAATCGTCCTCTAAACTCAGCGCTGACGACATGATTTCTCGGTAAATCGCCTTGAGTGATTCGTCGGTAATTTGTGACTTGGCCTCTTTGTTCTTGGCTAAGAGTTTTTCAATGAGTGCGTACTCTCGCTCGGGGGCGTAGATAGGCAAATTGTGCTCTTTTTTGAAATCGCCCACCATGTGCACAAGCTTGGCTCGTTCGCCTAATAAATGAATGAGATTGGTATCTAATTCATCGATTCTCTGCCTAATTTCATCAAGTGTCATAGTAGTAAGGGTGATTCAAACTCCACGGAGTTGTTGATTTGATAAAACAAAAGAGGTTTTAAGCCAAGCTCAAAACCTCTTTGTTTTAGATTAGTTGTAAGTAAGGTAATTAATCTTCTTTCTTTTTAGGAGCTTTTTTAGCAGTAGTTTTTTTGGCTGCCGCTTTTTTAGTTGTCTTTTTAGCTGTGGCTTTTTTAGCTGGAGCTTCTTTGACTTCTTCTTTTGCTTCTGCTTTCTCCTCAACCTTGGCTTCTTCTTGAACTGCTGCTGCCTCTTCTGTAGCTTCTACTGCTACTTCAGTTGCTTCCGCGACTTCTACCTCGTCAACGATGGTCTCGTTTTCGATTTCTGGGCGATCTACCCATTCGATGAGAGCCATAGGCGCTGCATCTGAAGTTCTAAAACCAAGCTTGATAATACGGCAATAACCACCTTGGCGGTCTTTTGCTGCTGGAGCGATTTCCGTAAAAAGCTTTTGCACGATGTCTTTTTGGCGCAAGTAAGAAACTGCTTGGCGACGTGTGTGTACATCATCACGCTTAGCAAGTGTGACTAGCTTCTCAGCTACTGGGCGAAGTGCTTTAGCCTTGGCCAATGTGGTTCTAATGCGACCATGCTCAATAAGTTGTCCTGCTAAATTAGAAAGCAGAGCTTTTCTTTGTGAAGCATTACGCTTAAGTTTGTGAATTTTCTTTCCGTGTTTCATTATCTTTAAATTGATTAATATTCTTAGTCTTCAATATTCTGAGCAATCAAATCACTTAAGCCAACTGGAGATTCCTCCTCTTCGACAAACTGATTTGTAGTAGTGGTAATTGAGCTAGTGATAAGCTCAGGGTCAATACTCATTCCCAATCCTAAACCAAGCTCAACAAGTTTGTCTTTAATCTCATTGAGTGATTTTTTACCAAAGTTTCTGTACTTGAGCATGTCTGCTTCTGTCTTAGTAGCGAGCTGACCTACAGTGATAATGTTAGCATTATTCAAGCAGTTAGCTGCACGTACAGAGAGCTCAATCTCATTAACGCTCATGTTAAGAAGTCTCTTCAATTTAGAATCTTCTTCGTTCTTCATTTCTTGAGCTTCTTGGAAAGCGATGGCGTCATCGTCATAGTTAACGAATACGTCTAAGTGGTGACGCATGATAGCTGAAGCCTGTAGTAAAGCGTCATTAGGCTCAATACGACCGTCAGTCCAGATGTCTAAGATAAGCTTATCATAGTTAGTGATTTGACCTACACGGGTAGCTTCAACACTGTACTTTACACGAGAAACAGGTGAGAACACAGTTTCAACAGCGATAACACCGATTGGAGCGTCTGCTACTTTGTTTTCTTCACTTGTGGCGAAACCGCGTCCGACTTGAACTTGGAGCTCACATTCAAATTTTACTTTTTTATCAAGTGTACAAATTACTTGATCTTTGTTCACGACTTCAAAGCCATTAGCTTCTTCGATGTCGCCTGCGGTAACTACACCTTTTTTCTCAACATTGATGTTGAGAATTGAGGCTTCTTTTGTCGCATGTTTAAATCCAATTTTTTTGATGTTCAGAATAATATCTGTCACATCTTCAACAACACCTGGTAAAGTTGAAAACTCATGTTGAGCTCCAGCGATACGAACAGAAGTAACAGCTGCACCTTCGATAGATGAAAGGAGTACTCGGCGTAATGAGTTGCCTAGTGTGTGACCAAATCCGCGCTCAAATGGCTCAGCCACGAATTGAGTGTAAGTATCAGTAGCCGTGTCTTCGTTTTTAGTTAAACGATTTGGCAATTCAAAGCGATTCAAGACCAATGAGTCTTGTGACTCTTCAACAGTTTCTTTTGTGTTTTTTGACATAATTATAATGGATTAAGTTGGGTTACCCTACTCCCACAAAAACAAAGCAAAAACCTTGTTTTTAGGACCTACAACTTGGTTATTTAGGGCTTAATAGTTATTAGCTAATCAAGCATGCTAAATCACGTGGGGAAAGAGCAAATAACTCAAAAACACCTATTTGACAAACAAAAAAATGCTTTTTAAGTGATATATTTTAAAATCTACTCTGCAATATAGATGCTTTTTACGTAGAACTCTTTATCAGGCGCCCCCCTATCTTTTATCATATCAGGTAAAAGGTCTTGATTTTCTAATGTGTAACCAAGCTCTATAAATAATTTTCCTGCAGTTTTGGTAAGGGCTACTAACTGATGCGCTCCTTTTGAAATTGCTTGAGCCTCAGCTGCTTTGACTAATTTTTTAGCGTACCCTTGGTTTTGGTGCGTAGGCTTGATAAATAAGCAGGCTATTTCTGCTAGTTGATCTTCTTTGTTTTCACCGCAGGAGTGATAATGAATAGCTACACATCCCAAAACGTGTTGATCAACTACCAGTGCCAAATAATCTTCAATTTGGTTTTCAATTTCAGCATAACTACGCGGCAACAATGCCTGACGTGAAATCACAGGCCCCATGAGAGCTAGCAGCTCTACAATCTCTGACTTTTCTAAGGGGCGAATTTCCTCATAAGGATTAGTGTAGACCATCACGCCGACACCTTCTGCAGAAAATAATTCTTCTAACAAAGAATGCTCTTCTGCTGTCGTCAAAAAGTGCACACGTGGAATCCTAGCTTGAGCGCACCAATCTTTAGCCACCATAAGTCTTTCATCCTGATTCTCTAAATTTATCGGCTCACTTTGATCCAAAAATATAGCCCGCCTGTCGAGTAATTGTGTATTGAGCTGTGAGTCAGCTAATTGCGCAAAACCAGACTCATCAATCCAAATAAGTTTAGTAAATATTTTTTGTACCTGTGTTTTGTCCTCTATCAACCCTTTAGTTACAAGAATTTGCCCTCGAGTTAGAGCCGCCTCCCATTGAGCCTTAGAAGATCCCACTTCTTGAAAAAAATCAAAAGCTACTGAACTCTCCAATAGTAATTCTTCAACTTTTTCTAAAATAGCTTCGTCATGGCTATTAAGACAGACCAAGCAACCCACACCGACACCTATGAGCTTATCTACATCTAATAAAAAACCAGACAACCATGCTTCTTCTAAACACGACTCTTCTAAGATGAATAGGAAATTTTTCTTATTAAATTGCTCAACGTAGTTCAATACGCCGCGTAAATCTAAGCTTGTTAACATGGCACCACTTTAAGTAAGTGGCGGCTAAATAACAACTGATAAATGACCTAGCCATTTATTAAGCCTTAACGCCAAGGTCTTTTACGTTGACTTTAAGGCTTAATTTCCCTAAAAAAACACTATGAAAATCACACATTTACTATGTTACGGTAAAGCCAATTCTACATCTACTTCACTTGGCTTGCTCATTTTAAGAGTTTCTTTTGGATTAATGATGTTATTTGGTCATGGCTTGGGCAAGCTCCAAAATTTTAGTGCTATTAGTGAAAGCGGCAGTTTCCCAGTTCCTGCATCTCTTAGTTTTTTATCTCCAACTGCTATATTAGTCATCGCTATTTTAGCTGAATTTTTTGGCGCTTTACTTATTATCTTAGGGTTAGGAACTCGACTCGCTTCATTAAGCTGGATTGCTGTGATGGGAGGAGCTGCATTTTTAACTCATCAAGCTGACCCTATTTTTGCCAAAGCTGGACCTTCTAAAGAGTTAGCTTTAGTTTATTTATTTGTTGCTTTGGTTCTCTTCATCGCTGGATCTGGTCGCTATAGTGTTGATAAGCTAATCAAGGCTTAATCAACCAGACACCTCATATATAATTTACATGCTACATCATCTTCTAAATAGAAGAATTTTATTGCCGTTATATGATAGATATATTATTGCGCAAATTTTACGTAGCACTAGTCAATTTATTATCACTTTAACCGCTGTCCTAGTTATTGGGACATTTGCTCAGAAATCTCAGGCCATTCTTGTAGATGAACAAGCCAGCCTAAAGGTCTTGTTATTTTTTATATTGAGTAAAATTCCTTATTTTTTATCTTATAGTCTGCCTTGTGCTTTTTTAGTTGCTACGCTTTCCACGACCTTTAGGCTTTCGCAAGATAATGAGCTCAACAACTTACGTATGGCGGGATTGAGCTACCCTAGGATTGCCTTGCCAACTATTATCATTGCTATTTTACTGACTGCTTTTTGTTGGTACATTAACCATCAACTCTCGCCTTTTGCCTCTTATCAGAGCAAACAAATTCTTTACAACAGTATTCAAACCAACCCTGAATACCTCATCAAGAATCAGGCTATTAAAAGCCAATCCAACGCTCAATTTTTTGTCACAGACAGCTATCAAGACCAACTCCAAGGTTGGCATATTTTATTACCCTCGACAGAAAAAACAGATCAAGCAAAACAAAAACAGTACCTCTACAGCGAAACCGCTACGGTAGACTATAGAAGTGAAGACGAGAAAGTTTACCTCTCACTCAATCAAGCTTATTTAGAAAAAATTGAGCTAAATTCACAAACTGAACTGATTCAAATTGATTCTGCTCAACCAGTGTTATTTGACCTTAAAAAAGAGCGCAGCAAAGTAAAGCCGATTAAAGAAACAGGTTCAGCCGAGCTAATCACTAAACAAAGGCAACTTGATAAACCTCAACAATCTTTACTCAAAAGGAATATTACTATTGAATGGCATCAACGCAGCTCGTTGAGCTTAGCCTGCCTGATTCTTGGCATTATAGGTTTTAATTTAGGACTCACTAAACCCAGAGAAGAAAAGCAAAGTCGATTTATCATTGGGCTTTCCATGGCTGGAGGGTATCTATTACTCTTTACCTTTGCCAAAGAGCTCGACCCATCAAGCCTTAACTTAAAACTTATCTTGCTTTGGCTGCCTAATATTTTAGGATTAAGTTTAGTTTCCTACCAATTTTATCGTCAGATCAGGCATTGTCAATAACATGAAAGCTCCTCTTTTTTTTCAAGATATTCTTAGCTATAGTTCAGCTAAGTTTAACTATGATATTAAAGCGGCTCTTAATGTAGCTCTACTCTCACTACCTCAGAGTATTGCCTACGCAGCCATTGCGGAAGTACCTATTTATTATGGGCTCATTGGCTCAGTGATTGCTTCTATCGTGGCTCCTTTTTTTGCGAGCTCACAATTTACCATCTTAGGACCAACTAATGCTACCGCATTTATGTTGGCTAGTTTTTTTGCTTTGGAGCATTTGAGCCCTGAGCAGAAAATTATTTTTGTGCCTGTGATTGTTTTGCTATCTGGGATTTTTTGCATTGCAGGAGCTTTACTTAAAACAGGTGAGCTTAGCCAGTTTATCAGTCGTAGTGTTCTCACTGGTTATATTTCCATTGCAGCCATCCTCATTATGAGCAAGCAAATCAAACATACCTTAGGTATTGATGCTTATGTTGAGGATGCTAACTTTTTTCAAGGTGTCGCTTCATTAACTACAGGGCTCGTTCACACACACTGGCCAACACTCATTGTTTCCGTAATCACTCTGATTATTTATTTAACTTTTGAAAAAAAATTACCTAAATTGCCTAGCTTTACTTTAGCCTTGGTGATTGTGAGCTTAATTTTAGCTGCGTGTAAAGCATGGCTACCCCAATTACATCTAGATGAAATCGCTTGTTTTGCTTCGTTTAATAGTGCCGAGATGATGCCTAATTGGGATATTTGGCAGCAAATATCTTGGCAATCAACTATTGCCCAAGTGATAGGTATTAGTTTTGGTATTGCTTTTCTTTCCATTCTTGAAAACAACAGCATGGCCAAAAGCTTGGCTATAAAAACAGGAGAGAATCCTAACGCCAATAAAGATATGCTAGCCGTGGGTATGGCTAATATCTGCTGTGCTTTCTTAGGTCCTATGCCGGCCTCTGGTTCACTGACGCGCTCATCTCTTAACTTTAACTCAGGGGCTAAGACTCGGTTTGCCTCTCTTTACTCTGGAGTTTTTTGTTTGATAGGTCTTGTCGCTCTCACATTCTTTCCACTGGTTTCAAACATACCTAAATCAGCATTAGCCGTCTTAATTATTATGATTGCACTATCATTGCTCAACTTTAAAACGATTAAGATTTGTCTGCGTACCACTAAAGGTGATGCCGTTGTTCTTATCACCACGGCTATTACAGCTTTATTTTTACCATTGCATTATTCTATCTTTATTGGTTGTGGTTTGTCGCTCATTTTTTACTTACAAAAAGTCAAAACCCCTACCCTCAAAGAGTACACGATTGAAGATGAGCAGCTCAAAGAAATTAGACTCAGAGATAATAGACCTGACCCTGCTATTGCGATTATTCAATTAGAAGGGTCTCTCTTTTTTGCTACCGCTGATTTACTGCGTGCTCACTTACAAAAAATGCTCAAAGATGAACACTTAAAAGTCCTCATCTTGCGCTTACGTAATGCTCGGGATTTTGATGCTAGCGCGATGATTGCCTTTAAAGACTTAATTGAACAAACACAAAAAAATAACAAATTCCTCCTTATCAGTGGCGCTAATAGAGAGATTCATCGAGTCCTTAAAAATTCAGGCGTGCTTAAGATTTTACAGCAAAACTGTAATAAAAACGAAGCGGAAACGAACCTCTTTTTTAGTCACCCAGATAACCCTAATATTTCTACTCGAGACGCTCTGAAACGAGCTCAACAAATTATTGGCGACACAGAAGCAGAAATTCAAATTTTTAACCCCATCATTTCAGAAAATAACCCTTAATTTTATTATTATAAATTACCCTTCATTCATGTCTTTTTTCAAAACACCTCCCTTGCCTATCATTATTGGCCTAAATGCACTGATGGCTTGCTCACTTATTTCATGTAACCCCCAGAGCTCACAATTTGCTTTAAAAACAACAAATAGTACACCTGAACCTGCTTCACTAACTACGGAAGCGCAACCATCTAACATACAAACTATTATGAAAACCAACGAAGAATGGAAAGAAGTGCTGTCGCCTAAAGCTTATCATATTTTACGTGAGCATGGCACTGAACGCCCATTTGGCCCTGACTATAAAAAATTTAAAAAGATTTCGGATGGAGGCTTTCATTGTGCAGGCTGTGATTTACTTTTGTTTGAAGCTAAGACCAGTTTTGATTCACGCTCAGGGTGGCCTTCATTTTGGAAACCTGCTCAAGATCAGAATGTTAAAGTCATAGAAGATCTTTCATTAGGCATGAAGCGCATGGAAGTTAGGTGTGCTCGCTGTGATGGACACCTCGGACATGTGTTTGAAGGTGAAGGCTTTGGTAACCCCACTGATTTGCGTTATTGTATCAATGCTGGCGCTTTAAAACATGAATCAGAAACACAATAAATAACTAAGCTTGATTTATTAGTAAATAATTCTATTTTAAATTCATGAAAAAGCTCATTACACTCAGTCTAATCTCACTAAGCTCTTTGGCCTTGGGAGCGCAAGACGAAGCAGGCACAGTTAATTTAGGCGGCCTATTTGAAAAGGGAGGCATTATGATGTATGCGCTGCTTGCGGTTTCTATCATTTCTATTTTCTTAAGCTTGCTTTCACTTTTTTCCATGAGAGCTAATTTGATTGCACCTGCTAATACACTGGCCTCTATCAAAGCTTATATTTCTAATCGTGATTATCATGGTTTGATTGCATTTACATCGAGCGATTCGAGTTCTTTGAGTCGTATTGTACTCAAGGTCTTAGAATTTAATAAAAATCATGCAAATAGCAGTAAAGAAAACTTAGATGAAGTAGCTATTATGCAAGCGAATTTTGAGTCTGAAAAAATAGCTCGTAAATTAGTTTTCATCTCAGATTTAGGCTCTATGGCACCCATGATTGGATTATTGGGAACTGTGTTAGGTATGATCAAAGCCTTCCTTGAAATCTCTGTGGGAAATATGCAAGGTGTCAAACAAATGGAACTTGCCAGTGGTGTTTCTGAAGCTTTAATCACCACAGCTTCTGGTTTAATTATAGGTATTATTATTATGCTTATTTATGCTGGTTTACGCTCACGCGCTCAAAAATTAGCTAGCCAATTAGAAATGGCTACTATTGAGTTCCTCTCCAGCTATGATATGACTCTGGTGGACACTAAAAAGAGTGACTAATACGTATTCCGTACCTTCAACTCTCATTCATGATGAATAAGCTCAGCTTTAAACGACCTCAACTGCCTCAAGCGCAGCTTCCTTTAGCGCCTCTTATTGACGTCGTGTTTATTCTGCTGATTTTCTTTCTTCTAAGTTGGAAATTTTCTAAAGATGAACTCGATTTGGATATTCGTATCCCCACATCATCCGAAGGCAGTAGTGAACAACGTCTAGCTGGTGAAATTATTATAAACCTTAAAACCTCTGGTGAATTTAGCATTAATGGGCAAACCTCATCTCATGAAGCTCTTTACAATAAGCTTGAGCGCTTAGTATCCGTTTACCCAGACCAAGCTGTCCGCATCAGATTTGATCAAGAATGCAAAGGTCAATATATAGCAGATGTCATATCGACCTGTGTGCGCGCCAAGGTATGGAATATTTCTCTACCTGTGGAGGCTAATAATTAACATTTTATTCATTTTTGAAAATTTATTTTTACAGCGTACTTTTATTTTTCTTGAGCTTAACTTTTGCCCAAGAGCAGACTGAAATAAATGATGAGTTTGAGGGCGAAAGTATTCTCCTCTTGGCTCAACAATGGTATCAGCAAGCCCAGAGCTTTCCAGCTGGTAGTGAACCAGCAAAACAGACCGCGGCTCTAGCTCGGAAACGTTATGTCCAGTTTATCGCTCTCAAGCCTGAATTGGAGGATCTAAGTAAAGCCCAATATGAACTAGCGCAGTGCTACCTTATTGAAGATTCTCCGTTACTCGCTAAGGAATACTTTCTCGCTTGTATTAGTTCAAGTGCAGATGAAAACCAGTGGTCTGAGCAAGCTATCTACGAAATTGCTAAAATTGATGAAGCCTTATTTGGCTTTGAGCGTGCACAAGGTTGGTACGAACAACTTCTCAAAAAATCTATTAGCCCAGAATTAAAATCTCTCGTGCTACTTAAATTAGCTCAATATGCCCAACAGCAAAATGAGCTTGAAAAAGCCATTACCTTTTACCTTGATTTACTCGAACAAATTGAACAACAGGATGCTGAAACTATTGCGAGTATCCCTGCTCAGCAAGCCTCTATTCTTGCGCTCACTAATCTAAGTCAAATTTATACACTACAAGCTAAAAACAGTGCTTTAAATTCATCAACAGCAGACAATCAATTAAGTTTGCTCGAAAAAGCTCAAGACTGCTACACTCAACTACTTCAATTTGACCTGCCCCCTGAAAAAAAATCTTCCATACTTTTCCAGCAAGCTGGTCTTAAAAAAAACACAGATAACATTGATGAATACCACGCTCAACTACTCACTATTATAGAAGATGAAGCTCTAAAAGAGTGGCATGAAAAAGCCTACTTGAAGTTGTTCATTTCTTATTTCGATCAAGGTAAAGATGATATTGTATTAAGTGCACTTGAGAAATTAGAATCTACACAAGGTATTAGTGATTTAGCTAAAGAAATCTATTGGATTGGAGCCAATGCTGCTCAACGTCAGAACCAGCTTAATTTAGCCAGTGATTATTTTGCAAAAATTCAAAAACTCAAAAACTTAGATTCATCATCCTCTCTAGATAGAATTGCTATTGATTATCAAGACCTCCTTTTGTCGTATCAAAAGTCTCAAAATAAAACGGCCGCTTCTCTGAGCAAAAAAATAGATAAATTTCTCTCTGAATACGAAGACCAAATGGAAAATCACTATTACCAAATGGTGATCTGGCTTAAAGCAGAGCAATTGCTCTCCATGCAGGACTATAACCAAGCGCTTTTTTATTATGAGGCTATTCGTCCTGAGTTTCTCAATGCTCAATACCAAAACAAGTATGGCTCTCAACTAGCCAATATCTTTATTCAAGCCAAAGCTTATGAAAAAGCTATCAGTATCTTAACTCAAACGCTTAATAACCCAGTTTTAGATGAGTCCAAAACTATGGAGTCACTCATAAAACGTGCCGCTTGCTATGAAAGCTTAAATCAAGATCATTTAGCCATAGCTGATTACGAACAAGTCTTTAAATACCGTTCTAACCTGCAGTTATTTGCTCATGCCAAATATAGGTTAGCTGAAATTCTTGCAGAAAAATCATTACCTCAACGTAGTATCGATACCTATCTAAGCTTAATAGAGCAAGTACCGACATTAGAGGCAAAACAACAGGCTTTTATCTATTCTAAACTAGGCTATCTATATCAACTTACAAATAACTTATCTGCTGCAGAAAAATATTATCAAAAATGCTTAAGCCTAGATATTAAGGACTACTTCCCCCTAGCCAATCAGGCGCTTATTGAAATTTATTTTTCTCAACAAGCCCTTGCTAAACTCAGTGATTTAATTGAGAAAATTTGGACTTATAACCAAAGTCTAATTGACGAAAAAGCCAACTTGGACGGCTCTCCTCAAGCGGAAACTACTGCCAACAACGAAACGACAACTGACGCTGAAGCACCCGCAACTACTGAGCCATCCATCACTTACAAACCTGTTGCCATACCTAGAAGTATTCTTATTTGGGTTTCAACTCGTCACTATATCAACCAAGATTATCAACAAGCAGCACGCTTTTTCACGCAATTGTATCAAGCAAAACCATTTTCAGAGTCTGAGCGATTGCTCTACCGCTATAAAGCAACTTCGGAATTTAAAACCAATGACCTAGAAGCAGCTCAAGCCACTATTGATCTGTGGCTCACAAAAACGATTTCTAGTTATGAGCAAGTTCAAGCTCAACTTTTACAGGCCAAAATTCTGCATCTCAGTAAAGACTATCAGTTAGCAGCCACCAAACTCGAGTCGCTTATTGAACAAAACCCTCAAGGGGCGCTACTTGCCAATATCCAATATGAACTTGCCAAAAATTATAAAGAGCTCAACAAAGCTGATAAGGCCATTCAATACCTTATATTAATCATTGAATTTAATACTGAAATTTCCTATGATTTGAAGAAGCAAATTCTTACAGACTTGGTTGACCTGCTCAAACAAAGCAAAGACAGTAAAGAATTAACTTACTATCAAAACCAACTAAAACAACTCAATCAAACTTCAAATGAAAAATAAGCCTATTCTCATCACTTTATGGTTTGTCATAGCCATCCTTATTGCTGCCATTTGCTATGTGCTACTTATGAGCAAAAAGAACCAAGATAAATTCATGGAGGTTCAACAACAAAGTATTGAACAAAAACAGCAGCTCGACACCATCGCTCAAGAACAAGAGCTCATCGAGCAACGTTATCAAGAAGCCCTCGCAGAAACCGAAGCCAAGGCTCTAGCTGCAATTAAAGAAGCCAAAGAAGAAGCTGACGCTCGCATCCTAAGAGTATCTGAACTCTACCAATCATTATTTAATAATAGTGAAAACACAGTGGCACACCTCATGAATTTTGAAGCAAAAGTTAAGGCTGGCATTCAGCTACAAAAAGATGAGCTCGTTCAGCTCAACGACATGATTTATGCCGTATCTCAACTCAAATCAAGTTACCAACTTAATTTAGGTGAATTTGACGCTCTCATTAGTTATTTTGAACAAAAGGGCTCAGCAGAGCTTACTGACCCCAAAGAAACCACTGGTTTTTTCCGTCGTGTGTTTAGCTCAAAATATAAAGCAGAAAAAGAAAACTATCATCAACAGCTTGGAGCTAAAGAAGCTTACCAAGAAGCCGAGGTAAAACTCCGAACCGCTTATTCATCGGTGCAAACTCAACTAGCCAATATCAACTTTGAACAAGAGCAACACCTAAGTAGTATTCAAAAACTTTTAGAAGCAAAAATTGACAACCAGCAAGAGCTAATGCCTTTATTCTCTGAAACTAAAAAAATTCTTAAGTCTCATGAACAAATGAAAGAATTTAATGTGAATGAGTATTTAGTTCCTACAGACGCACCTCGTCAATAAGAACAGACACCGTTTCTAACCTATATTGTGCATTGGTTGTCGCTTTTTAAATTATCCTATCTATCATGAATCGTTATTTATTATTGATTAGTTTGATTTCTACAGCTGTCTGTTTCCAGACTGCAATGGCAAATATTAAAAAAGTTGATAATCCAAACTTTGTGCCTAATACCCCTGGACCTTTTGACAAGAAAGGCAATTATGTCACGAGTTGGGCTGACGGCAAATGGAGACGTTACTATCAACCTAGTAAAACGAACAATTCTACAAGAATTGTCATCACTCCAGAACCACCTAAGCCAAAGCCAAAACCCGTTGCTACTTATAGTGGAAAATACAAAACCCACACTGTGGTAAGAGGTGACACGCTCTATGGAATTTCTAAAAAATATAACGTTAGTATTAATTCATTAAAATCGATTAATGCCATCGAAAACGCACATCTTATTCGCATAGGTATGACCTTAAAAATACCTATCAAATAAGTCTGTTTTTTACCTATCTTTTCGGTTATCAAACCAGCCAACAACCACACCTTATTATGAGCCCGCGTCTTAAAAAAATTAATGAACTTCTCAAACGTGAGCTAAGCACTCTATTTCCAAAAGAGTTTGAGTTCCAACCAGCTTTAGTTACTGTCATGGATGTCGACACTACCCAAGACCTTAAAGAGGCCAAAGTATGGCTTAGTATCTTGGGAGCAGATAACGACTACGATGTTTTAGAAGTGATTCAAAAGAAGCGTGGCATGATTCAAAAGAAACTTATGCAACGTGTCGTTCTTAGACAAACCCCTATTCTTGATTTTCGTATCGACCGTTCTATGGAGCAAGGTTGTCAGGTACTCAATGTCCTCGACGAGGTCGACAAAATAACCCCTCCTGAACAAGAAGACAACACTCTATAAACAAACTCTATAAATTTCAAAGAACTCATTAATAAAAAAAGCCGTGCTTGGAAACAAGCACGGCTTTTTTATTAGTTACTAATAGATAACTTACTTAGCTAGTTTATCATAAGCAGCCAATACCAACTCTTCTGTAGTCTCCCAACTAATACACTTATCTGTAATAGATTGACCGTAGTTGAGGTCTTCTACTGGTTGAGGAAATGCTTGTGCTCCAGCATTGAGATGACTCTCCAGCATCGCTCCTAAGATACGCTCTGGGTATTTAACTTTCTGCTCAATGATAGCTTCAAACACAGCAGGCATTTTTGTATCATCTTTACCGCAGTTTGCGTGCGAAGCATCTATCATAATGCGCTCGGGTTGATTTGCTTTGAGTAATGCATTGTATGATTCCTCTACGGAAGCTTCATCATAATTAGGTCCATCATCACCACCTCTTAAAATAAGGTGACAATCTTGATTACCCTTAGTGCTCACTGCAGACGCGACACCCGTATCACTCACGCCGAGAAATACCTGAGGTTTAGACGCTGCTTCAATAGCATTAATAGCCGCCTTAATTCCACCATAAGTAGTGTTCTTAAAACCGACAGGCATAGATAAGCCCGAAGTCATTTGACGGTGTGTTTGAGATTCTGTCGTACGCGCTCCAATAGCTGCCCAACTCACTAAATCAGCAATATACTGAGGTGTGATTGGATCAAGTAACTCCGTAGCAGTTGGCAGGCCACAAGCCACCACTTGCTTAAGGAATTGGCGTGCCGCAATAAAACCTTCTTCTAAATTACATGAACCATCAAGGCGAGGATCCATGATTAAACCTTTCCAGCCAACGGTTGTTCTTGGCTTTTCAAAGTAGACACGCATCACAAGGTAGATGCGATCAGACACTTTCTTATTTAATTCAGCTAAACGCTGCGCATACTCTAAACAAGCCTTTGTATCATGAATAGAGCAAGGCCCTAAAATAAGTAAAAATCTTTCATCTTTACCCTGTAAAATATCAACAATCGTCTCACGGCTCTTGACTATGAATGCTGCTTCTTCAGGTGTGGCGGCAATCTGATCCATCAACGCTTGCGGCGATGGTAACGGCTGATTTTCAATAATTTTGATATTAGAAACTGAAGACATAATTAGGTGCTATTAAGTAATTAGAGATTATTAGTTAACTAGAGAGCCTTGAAATAGCAAGGCATAAATCCCTTAATTTCCAGCATCTAATAGCTCTGGATGTTGGCGCAACACTTCATACATCGCAATACCTACACTCGTCGATTGATTCAGGCTGCGAGTACTGTTCTCTCGCATCGGAATTTTAATCATATTGTCTGGGTAAGCTTCGAGTATAGAGTCCGCTAATCCACGGGTTTCTGCACCAAAAATGAGGCAGCAGTCTTGGGGGTACTCAGCCTGCCAATAATTCTTAGTAGCCTTAGTAGTCATCAAAAACCACTGATCACTCGGCACTGGAGGGTCGGCGACAAATTCAGCCCAAGAACTCCATGTTTTAAGTTTTACATCTTTCCAATAATCCAAACCTGCTCGACGTACCTGTTTTTCATCAATCTCAAAACCCAGCGGTTCAATGAGATGTAAGCAAGCATTAGCCGCTACAGCAAGCCTTCCAGCTGCACCTGTATTATGGGGAATTTCTGGCTCTACTAAGACAATATGTATCATGAAGTTATTTCTTTAAATTTAGCTTTTTAGTAACTTTACAACCACTACAGAAGTCACCTTGAGCCAGCAACCTACACCTGCATCACTTAGTGTTTGATAATTTTTTATATCTTGCTCGAACTCTCTTAAGTTGCTTGCATTCAATGGATTTTGCAGGCTAAATAAGCTTACGAATTAACTCAAAAGTAATATTATTGAGATTTTATGTCAATGTATTATCAAAGCTAAAAATGCTTATTTTATCATGAAACTATTCTGCATCAAGCTCATCAAAGTTTACCAATATCTCAGCTTACCCATTAAGCAGAGTTTAGGTCAACATGGTTGTTGCAGGTATGAGCCAACCTGTTCTAATTACGCTATTCAGGCCTTTGAAAAATATGGTTTTTTCAAAGGTATTTGGTTAAGTTTCAAACGCATTCTACGTTGCCACCCATGGAGTAAAACTCATGGGCATGATCCCCTGCCTTAATGGGACTTAATTTACTTTCCAAGGTAGCTCAACTATGCTTAAACAAATCTATGCCGGCACCACAACTCTACGACACACTCAGCAAATCTCTAAAGCCTCTCACTCAACCTTCGACACATGAGTTTGGCTTCTACGCTTGTGGGCCTACCATCTATGCCGAAGCTCATATTGGCAATTTTCGTACTTTTGTAGTGCAAGACACTCTGCGCCGCGTCCTCGAGCTAAGTGGTATTCAAGTCAAACATGTAAGAAACCTCACTGACGTTGACGACAAAACCATTCGTGGCGCCATTGCTCAAGCCATACCGCTAGCCCAATTCACTAAACCTTGGGGAGAAAAGTTTGCTGCTGATTGCCAGAGCCTTAATTTACTCAGCCCTCATGTAGAACCAAGTGCTGTGGCTCATATCCCTGAGCAAATTGATTTAGTCCAAACTCTCATAGATAAAAAAATTGCCTATGTCGGTTCTGATCAATCCGTTTACTTTTCAATTTCAGCCTTTCCAAACTATGGCAAACTCTCTGGTGTAGATAAAATTGAATCGGAGCAACTGAGCAATCCCTCCACAACCTCATCCTCAGATGCAGACGAGTATGACAAGGACAATATAAGCGATTTTGTCCTCTGGAAACACCGCAAGGATGAAGATGCTGAGCATTTCTGGCAAAGCCCATGGGGAGAAGGTCGCCCAGGTTGGCATCTCGAGTGTAGCGCCATGAGTCTCAAGCACCTACCTAATGGCATTGATCTTCATGGTGGTGGCGTTGACCTATGCTTCCCTCATCATGACAATGAAATTGCTCAGAGTGAAGCCGCTACAGGTAAGCCCTGCGCACAACACTGGTTTCACAGCGAGCACCTCATGGTCGAAGACCAAAAAATGAGCAAAAGCTTAGGTAATCTCTACACCCTCAATCAACTCCATGATATGGGTTACGCCCCTGCCAGCGTGCGTTACGCTCTACTCGCTGGTCACTACCGCAAGAAGCTCAATTTCAAATTTGACCTACTCAAAAATGCACAGAACCACCTCAAACAACTCGGCAAATACCAGCAGCAACTCATTGATCTAAGTCAGAGCTCTGCACCAACTTACACAGAGCTTTGCGCTCAACCTATCGAAAGCTTACTCGCTGACAACCCATTTGCATCAGCATGGGAGGCATTACTCAATGATCTTAACACGCCAGAAGCTCTAGGACAGGTCTTCCTCACCCTCAAGCAACTCGACAAACAACTCAAGTCTCATAGCCTTAGCTCTGAGCAAGCCAAAAACTACCTCAATGGGCTCAGTCTCATTATTGCCGCATTTGGCTGGGATGTGACCCTCCCTGAGTCAGAAACAACAGCTGAAATACCTGCTGATATCCAAGCCCTCGCCGAACAACGTCTCCAAGCCAAAAAAGACAAAGACTGGGGCGCCTGCGACCAACTCCGTGACCAAATCACCGCCCAAGGCTGGCAAATCAAAGACACCGCTGATGGCTATGAGCTAACGCCTGCTGAGTAAGCTTTTAAATTTAACCTTTAAATTTATTCAACCTTCTTTAAATTAGTGTGGTGAATCTGGTTTTTAGGTTTTTGTTCACCCCTTTTTTATTAGCCACACTTTTTACAGGTGGTGGGTTAATAAGTATTTATGAGTGGTATGAACAGGGTCATTGGTTCTCTTTAGTATTTTTAGCTTCTACTATAGTTTCTATCATTTTAGGTGCCTTTGCTACTTATCTTATTTACAAACGGTTCTCATGGATAGCAGCTATCGCTGTATTGATGCTTATGGGAGTACCTCTCCTGCGTTACTATCATGAGCAAGCAATACATAAGGAAGTCGGATCCTTCATCGAGGAACAAGGTAACTTGATGTGGGTGAAAGCTCTGGTTGAGCATAGTTACCCTCTAGCCTCAACCACCGAGGCTAAGCTCAAGCGCTATAAAGTTCGTTTGCAGACGCTCTCCCCTCAGCGCAATAAAACAGTTGCAGAAATCGAACATGCTAAGAACCTAAGCAAAAAAACTGAACTAGGTGTGTCTATATTCCTCTCTGTTTTAGCCACTTCTCCAGAATTCAAAATAGGAGACACAATTAACTGCTTAGCCTCTGTACGCCATATTAACCCTCCCGCTAGTCCATTTGATTTTAATTTCAAACGTTATGCTCATGGTCAGGGTGTGAGGCACCAAGCACTAGCACTCAGCCCTATAACACTTATTGAGGCAACTTCATCTTCATTATTACAACTCAAAGCTCAACTCTACGATTTCCGTAATTGGATCAAAAAACGCCTAAGTTTGGGCATCGATAAAAACTCTGAGGCTTATCAACTCATGTTGCCTCTCGTGCTAGGTATTAAAAATGCTGATACTCAAGCTGCTTTAGAGCCTTTTAAATATTTGGGGCTGTTGCACTTGTTTGCGATTAGTGGGCTGCATCTAGGGCTGATGTTGTACTTGGTAAATCGCTTGGCCTTATTAACTAAAGCGCCTTATCAATTAAGGTATGCTATTATTTTTGGAGTATTGCTTTACTACACTCTGATTACGGGCTGGGCGCCTTCGATTATGCGAACGAGCATTTTCTTGCTTATTTGGGGGTTATCCAAAGTAGGCAGGTTACCGTTCCGCCCACTTAATGCTTTAGCGGCTACTTTCATTTTGAGTCTATGTATTAACCCTTATCAATTATTCCAAATGGGGTTTCAGCTCTCTTTTAGTATTGTGCTAGCTCTTTTAGGCATGGGAGGTCTATGGAATAAATATGCCAAAAATTGGGCGAGACCTGACGCGTATTTACCTGTTAAATTTTGGAAAAATTATCAAAGGTTTAAATTCATGACTGGGCAAAAAGTTGGCCAAACATTTGCGGTTTCACTATTTGCTTTTGTCGCTTCTATGGGTTTCATGACCTATTATTTTGGCGCTGCTTATTGGTGGTCAATTTTGCTGACACCTTTTTTCATTCCTCTTATTAGTGGAGAAATTATCATAACTCTACTTTTACTTGTGATGGTCCCCTTGCAAAATGACCAGTTACAAACTAAAGCTAACCAAATACATATGTGGTATTTGCAAAAACTGCACCAATGTGCACAGCAACTTGAATCACGGCTACCTACTGCAAGTATTAATAATCCTGACTACTTTCAACCTGGTTTATGGTTCATCAACACGGGGTTTTATGATCACCTCATTTGTATAGAGAAAGACCATCTCCACCTATTCCCTCAGAGTAGCGCTTCACTCAACAGTCTCTTACAATTGGAGCAGAAATTATCTCTGAAACTACTGATTAGCGATACAACTAACCCACCTACGATTCATCTCGCGCCTCATCAAAACCCTCGTTACTTAGAGCAGATGCCAGGTCTCATCAGTCGAGACCGCCATTATCTGTCAAAAAACAATTTAAGCACAATTACGCCTTATTCCGCATCTTCTATTTTGGGTGTTGAAATCCAGCACTTACATCAACCTATCAAAGTTTTATACTTGGCTAACATTAATCAATCTCTAGAGTTACACTCTTCACACCTAGATCAACTCAAAAGTCTTGCAGCGCAAGCCATCATTGTGCATTCAAGCTGGAGCAAGCTACACCCTGAATTTATCACTGAGTTAAAAAACCTAGAATCGACTCTTATTGTTGAGCAATCACAACACGGCGCTATTCAAATCATCGCGCAGAAAGAGCATTATCAATTACACTGCTTTTTAAGTAAGCAAACGTGGGAGCTTTAATTTGTTTTATACGTAAAATTAAAGCAATTGATTTAAGGCTAGAAGTACCACCGGTCGGGATCGAACCGACACGTCCTTGCGGACAATGGATTTTAAATCCACAGCGTCTACCAGTTCCGCCACGGCGGCCTTTCAAAAAAAGCCTAAAATCAATTTGCTAGGCGTGTCTTAATGGTTGACGCTGCCGATTTCAAGAAAATTCTTTCTTCTATTTCACTTATTTTTAATCTTTCTTCGATAAACCTTAGACTTTGAGCCTTTCCTATTTTTGCTAAAGTTTTTAAGGCAGATTTTTTTTGGCTCAAATTGAGACTATTATATATTTTTAATAACTGAGGCTCAACAACCTCTGGTTGGGTACGTAGAATTGGCTCCCAAGTTCGCAAATCTTTTAACCAACGCTCCTTGACCAAGGCCCATGCTTCTTCTGGTAAATAACCAAAGGCTATTTCCAAGAGAAAATCATCCACTTGATCTTCAGCTTGTTGTTGCTGATAATAGTTAATGATGACAACCTTTCTTTTGGCGTCTATTGTTTTTATCCAATTGATGTAAGCTTCAAAAACTAGAGCTCTTTCTACCATTAAATAGGGTTCAAATAGTAAACTTACTAATTTTTTCTCTATATCAGCAGCGTAAGCTCGGTTATCTGTATTTTTTAAATTGATAAGTGTGGATTGCATATCCACTGGTTTATACCCATTAAGTGTATTGAACCAACCTGCAGCTACTTTGACTTGGCGTGCATTTTCATCCTCATTACTGCGAAGAATATCATTAAATATTTGAGGCGCAAATTTATCTTCATTAAAAACAGCTTTTACCAAATCAAGGCTTGGATTTTCTATCACTTGATCTGCAAACCTCTGCGTTAATTGCTGAAGGTTTTCTAAACTGATTTGAGGATCTTGAAAAATAAATATCTCTCCTTGAGGAACTTTACTCCAGACAATTTTCTTCTCTGATAGTTTCAAGCTATCAAAATATTCACGTACTTGACTTGTTTGATGAATTTTCATGCCATCAAGTAGTAAAAATATGAGTTGGCTATTAGGGTAATTATCTTCTATATTTTTTATCGTTTCTTTGAGCTTTTCTTCTGGCGTTTTGACTATTTTAATTTCTGGTGCGACTGTAGTTACAGGTTTGACCTCTTCTATACTTTTGTATTCCACCTTATCTTTTTTAGGTAAGGAAAATAACAAAAATACATATGGCAAGATGAACATTAAGCCGACTATTCCTCCTTTAAACCAATGGCGCAAGAAACCAAAAAACCAGCAACAAAAATGAATAACTGCCATCAGGGCAGTAACTGTGGCTATCTTCATCCAAACTTCATAATCTAAAGCTTGTGATTGGCTCTTATAACTAAACCATAACGCCACATAAATCATCATAAGAAACACACAAACAAATCGCATGGTATAGTGATAATTTTTGATTGCACGCTGGCGTTCTATCTTTAAAACTTCTTTGTTTGTCGGAAATTTAACTTTCATGTGAAATTATAATAAAATATAAAGAATTATCTTTGAATTTAAAGATAAAAAATCTTATATGTATGCCATATGAACGAATACATACCAACGTTACTCAAATTGCAAGAGTTAGAAGGAAAACGTTATGATTTTCAAAGCATTTTAGATCACCAAATAGCTCAAGCAAAAAAAATTAAAGAGCCGTGGGTTGATATCAAAAACTCCATTGATGAAAAGAAAGCTCGCATCAAAAAAATGAAAGTTGAGCAGAGTCAAATCGAATTAGAGATTGAAACGCGCAATCAAAGTATTTCTCGACTTGAAACTCAACGTTTTGAAACTAATAAAAACGAAGAATTCACCGCAATGGGTAATGAAATTGATAATTACCAAGATGATATAGAAGAGCTAGAAAATAGCCTTTTAGCTAAGCTTGAAACTATAGAAAAACTAGAAGAAAAACTAGAACAAGAAATTGAAGTTGCTACAGCATTAAAGCCTCAAATCGAACAAGAGCTCGGGCTATTTAAACAAAAATTAGAAACAGCGAAGACAGAAGTCGTTGAATTAGAATCTGCTATTGCGCACCTAGGCAAAGATTTACCTAGCGAAACTCTAGAACATTGGCAACGTTTATCAAAAAATAGAGAAGGACTCAAAACTGTCGTGCTCTTTAACGACACAGCTAATGTATGCCCTAGCTGTAACATGAACGTGCAACCTCAGATTAAAATTGATATTGCCCATGATGAAAATCTGGTGACTTGTCCCAGCTGTGCTAGCTTCCTCTACTTAGAAGACGACCACTCAGAATAATTACTGAGCACACGGCAGCACCTAAACTGTCTATTTTCTGTTATTGATACCCCAAATTATTGGGCTGAGAGCAGAAGTTTATTGGCTAAATCTATATCTATTTTGCCACCTAGGTCTAAGGATTTCTGATAGTAATACACGCCTTCTTTAGGTTTATTTACTTTTTGACTAAGTACCGCTAGATTATAATAAATAGCTGCACTCTCTCCTTGGTATTCTATCACTTTTTCAAAAGCACGCTTAGCTTCTTGATGCTCTTTTGAATAATTCAATAAATGCCCAAAATAAAGCCAAGCCGGACCAAACTTGTCATTGAGGGTGATTGATTTTTCTAAACTCGCTTTGGCTTGTTCTATATCTTGCTCATAATAAGCTATAAGTCCTTGCAAATAATGCCCTTGATGATTTTCTGCTGATAGCTCGATGAGTTTTTGCGCATAGGCTTTAGCTGATTCAAATTCCTTACGCTTTACATGCAATAAGCTCAGATTGTACATCATGGTATTATCTGTAGGGTTACGCTCTAATATAGATTCTCCCGTTTCTATAGCTTGCTGTGTGAGACCTTGCTTATAGTAATTCAAAAACTCTTGCTTTTCTTGTTCTTGCAAAGAAAGTTTAGGTGTCACTTTCTGCTCTATGCCTTGCGGTTTAAATCTAAAGCTTCCTTGTATTTCGTTATTCACCACTTTACCAGCTTCTCCTTCAACGGTAGAGGTGTTGTCATATAGCGAAGTATAAGCATATTCTGCGTCCTGATTGGCATTATTGGCTATCGTTTTATTATCTATATTCTTTAAATTTATACCCCAAGTGGCTAATTGGCGTTGCTCTTGCTGAGTTAAAAACTCTTCCTCAAGAAGCAAATCTTCCAAAGGGTCTCTTAGTTCATGTAACAGCCCCTGCTTGACCACTTCACTAAGAATACTTTTCTTCGTGGATTGCCAATCGTTATACCTTGTTTGCTGCTTTTCTAAAAATTGCGCTAACCAAGCTTTATCATTGCTAGTAAGCTGTCTATCTCCAGTGATTTGCTCTTGGTTTAATTGCGTTTCTAATTCTAAAATTGTTTGGTTCTTTTCTGCTTGCTGACCTAGTAATGCTTCAACTTGATAAGCTGATTGAGTGAATTTTTGCTCTAAAAAATCATATTTTTGAGCCCATTGAGTTTCTTTGAATTCAGCATCTATCTTTAGCTCCTCAAACTTAAAGGCTAATTTATCTCCTAGCAATTCTAGCTCCTTGTTTTCTTGCTGCTTCTCTAAAATTTTATCCCTTAACTCTACCACTACTTCTCTTTGCATTTGTAGCTCTACGGCAGTGGCTTCTATCTCTCTATTCGCTTTATCTAATTGAATAGTAAGCTCCTCTGCTAAACCTTGTTGTTCGGCTGCAGTTTTTTCACTATAGAGCAATTGTTGCTTGAGCCTATTATTTGAACTATATTCCTTAAACAGAAAAATCACAATAACCCCCATCACGGTGATTAAAGTCACCTGAATGATTTCATTTTTATATTGTTTAAAAAGAGACATCAAAAACTGATTTTACAAACGAAAGATATGGGAAATATCTGGATAAGATAAGCCAAGTTAACCTTTATAAGTCAAGCTTATTTCCATAAAGGGACAACAACAAAAAAGGCCAGTACCCTCAAAGGATACTGGCCTTTTAAATAAAACTTAGTTTGCTTACTTAGTCGTAAATACAACTTCAATTTTGATAGTTGCAGTTACATCTGCACTAAGCTTCACTTCTAAAGTTTGCTCTCCTGAAGTCTTGATTGCCTTATCCAATTGGATGCTATGGCGATCAACAGTTAAACCTGATTCTTCAAGACGCTTAGCAATATCAATATTTGTGATAGAACCAAAGGCTTTGTCTCCTTCACCTGCTTCTAACTCAAACTTTAACGTACCAAGCTTAGCAAGCTTGCTTGCTGTTGCATTAAGTTCTTTAAGTTCTGCTGCTTCTCTTTCTGCACGAGCTTGCTTCAAAGCTTCAATTTGAGCTTTGTTGTGCTTGTTAGCTTCAAGAGCTTTACCTTGAGGAACAAGGTAGTTGTTAGCAAAACCTGCTTTAACCCTTACGATATCAGCTTCAGCGCCAACACCGTGAACAGGTTCACATAAAATAATTTCTTTCGTTGCCATAATATTAGATATTTTAAATTAACCTGCTAATTGGCTAACCTTTGCTTGACCTGCTTCTTTAAGAGCAGCTTTAGCTTGGTTAACGATTGCCACAAAAGCTTGTGGATCTTCCACAGCTAATTGTGCTAATACTTTACGGTCAACAGCAATCTTAGCGAGGTTTAAACCTTGGATAAGACGACTATAAGTAAGACCTTCTGCACGTGATGCAGCGCTGATACGCTGAATCCATAGACGACGAAATTGAGCTTTGCGCTTTTTACGGTCACGGTACTCATACTGTTTCGCTTTAATTACCGCATCTTTGGCATAACGATAGAGTTTAGATCTAAAACCTCTAAACCCCTTCGCTCTGCGCAAAATACGTTTGCGGCGTTTGCGACTGGCTGGACTATTGGTTGCTCTTGGCATATTTTACTATAATAAACGGACTGTTCTTAGAAAATTGACGCTGCCTCATCCGTTAATTATTCCTAATATCTAATTCAATATTAAGAAAGACAAACGCCAATTTGATTTACCTAAACTGTGGCTAATTACATTCTCCTTACATACCTAGGTTTGCCTTAACTGACTTGAGGTCAGCATCAGACACAAGAGCTGCTTGGCCTAAGCTGCGCTTTCTCTTGCTAGATTTTTTCTGGAGGATGTGGCGCGCTCCTTGTTTACGGCGTAGGACTTTTCCTGTGCCAGTTACTTTGAAACGCTTAGCTACAGCTTTACGAGTTTTTGATTTACCTGCTACTCTTGCCATAGGGAGGAAGAACATAGCCGAATAATCTTATTTGGCAAGCGAAAAAACATGGTTTTTCTACATAAAAAGTTAACGAATACTCATTTGGTTGACAATTCAGGGTTTTTAGCCTGATGTAAACCCATGTCAGAAACGGTTATCGAACAATTTAAAAGCTTAGACCTAGACCTCATTCAAACTCGTCTACAAGCACTCGGCAACTATCTAGATATTGATGATTTAACCATTAAAATTGCAAACTATGAAGAGACCATGGCTGGCAATAATTTTTGGGATGACGCTCAAGCAGCACAAAAAATTGTAGGTGAATGCAACCTACTCAAGGCCAAGCTCACTCCCTACCTCAACCTCATCGAACAATTTGACAACCTCCAAGTCACCCAAGAATTAGCAGAAGACGATGCCAGTCTCGCCCAAGAAGGACTAGACCTACACAAGCTCATCATCAAAAACTTAGATAGCTTTGAGCTCATCACTCTACTCAATCAACCACATGACAAGGCCAACGCCTTCCTCACCATTCATGCAGGAGCAGGTGGCACAGAAGCTTGCGATTGGGCTCAAATGCTCTGCCGCATGTATCAACGTTGGGCAGAGAAACAAGGCTTCAAAGTCACTACCCTAGATTTCCAAGATGGTGATAGTGCTGGTTTCCGCGAAGTCACACTTAAAATTGAGGGTGACTACGCTTTTGGTTACCTCAAAAATGAACGCGGGGTGCATCGCCTCGTGCGTATCTCTCCTTTTGATTCAGCAGGCAAACGACACACTTCTTTTGCCTCTGTTGATGTCACGCCAGAAATTGATGAAGATATCAATATCGAAGTGCCAGACTCAGACCTAGATATTCAAACTGCACGTAGTGGTGGAGCAGGCGGGCAAAATGTCAACAAAGTCGAAACCGCGGTTATCATGAAACATATTCCCACTGGCATCATGGTGCGCTGTACCCAACAACGTTCACAACTACAAAACAAAATCCTCGCCCTACAAATCCTCAAAGCAAAACTACTCGTTATCGAGCAAGACAAACAAAAAGCCACTGCAGACCAAGCGTATAATGATAAAGGCGAGATAGGCTGGGGCAGCCAGATTAGATCTTACGTCTTTCAACCTTACCAAATGATTAAGGATTTACGCACCCAACATGAGAGTGGCAATGTCTCGGCTGTCATGGATGGAGACCTGACCCCTTTTATAGAAGCCATGCTTAAAAAGGCAAAAACTTAAAAGCTCGACTATTACCATCAATAATTTAGATTTTATCTATGGCTTATTTATCTAAATATTATAAATACGTTTACCTGTGTATTTATATTGTCTGCTCAACTGCATTTTCAAAGCCTGAGAATAGAGAGCCAATTCATACTGGCCCTTTTTTAGATGACCCTAGCGACTATTTAGGCAACCCTAATTTCGTTATCAGAAAACCTAACCCTTTTAATTCTGACATCATTTGGCACGTCAGAGTAGGCACCCCAATAGAGCAGCTACCTAAACATGCCGTCTATACTGATAATGAAGTTTCTCTGTTTGTCGAATATGATGAATCTAAAAAATACACCAAGAGCTACCTCATCAACAACACAGGGCAGGAAATTATTTACTCAGAAAGAAGCAGCCCTAAATTATATTTCAAAAACTCAAAAAGTCAGTGGCAAAGTGCAGAACATAACTATTACAGTTTCTGTGGCAATAGCACTTCATACCATATCAAACCTTACAGTTACAAAGAGACCCAACAAAAAAGCCCAATGAGTGCGCCTCATCAGGATGCCAAGCTCCACTCTATTTGTTATCAAACTACTATTACACTAGCGAATCAACAACAAGCGACTATCACTTCAAACACATCCACAGCTTATGTAGATTTAGCTTTAGCTCAACAAATTCAAAACAAAGCAGATGCCGATTCTACTCCTAGTATGCTAATAGCCTGCTTTGAAATACCTGAACCAGAAAAAGGTCCTAACGCTCACACTCATATTCGCCCTGTGAAAAACCATCATTTAGGAGAACCCTCCTTACAGAATATAGCTTTTGCTTTAGACTTACTTTATCACCACAGCCCTTCTCATCTCTTGCGTCAATCAGCTCAAGCTAGTCTTGCAAGTAGAGACACACAACAATTATCCACTGAGGAAAAATACGCTTACACCCAAATCGAAAACCTACTCAAAAAAGAATGGCCACAAACCTTCAACCTGGACAGATTTATTAAAAATATCATAGTAGAATTAGATGCCAGTAACTCCGAACAGGAGTCAAAACTCAAATTACCACAAAATAAGCGGAAACTTTTGCTGAGCCTCTTATTAAATCAGTTTATTTATAATAATTTTCATAACCTTGATCTATCAACGCAAAAAAATCTGGTAGAAATTACGAAAAACATTTTACGACAAGGTTCAGCTGAGGATAAGCAAAGGGCACTTTATTTTATTTACACCCCCTCAATAAGCGAGCAAGCACTTAGTAATTCAGAAGTTATTGAATTAGCTCAAGAAGTAGATTTTCATAATATTTATGATATTCTTATAAGTCGAAATCAGCATGATACGCTAATTCAATTAGCTCAAGATTACCCAACAAGGTCAAGCCTCCAAAGCGCCATTGCCTATATGTATAGGGAAAAACCTACACAAGATGAAATAACACTACGCAACCGTTATTTTGATAATATTTTAAGAGATGCCCCCTTAGCAACTAGCATTCCACGCATATCTTATTCAGTGGTGATTCCTGAAACACACAAAAACATCATTCGCAAAACTCTCAAACAAGAAATCAATCATCCACAACTCAACACACCTGAAAATATCAAAGTTTTCCGGAGCACTATATCACTCATTAAGTCTTGGAATGACCCAGAAGATTTAGGCCTCTTGGAACAGCTCATGGATTATACCATACAAGAAACTGTCATTTCTGATGTGACTGGCAAGCCCTATATTGACACTATCTTCCCGTTTAGACAGGACATCTCTCGGCACTTAGAACAACGAGCTAAATCTAAATAACAGAACTATCGAATCCATGCTCAAAAAGGCAAAAGCTTAGCAGTTTGAGTCTACTCATCTTTCTTGATGGTTAATTCACCGTGTTATGCTTATAGTGATAGCTGAAATAGTTAAATCAGCTTATGAAACACTTTATCACTCTAATTTATCTTGCAAGTTTTGGCACTTTATTAGCCGAGCCTTCAACAAGCTGGCAACCTAGCTTTAATGATAAGCCTGTACCAGAAGCTTTTCAAAAGGCTATTTTAGCTGCATTACCTACTCAGACTATTGCTCAAGCAAAAGAAAAAAGAAAAATTCTCATTTATAGCGCCACTAATGGCTACCGCCACGGCTCTATTCCCTATGGTAAATTTGCTCTCGAAAATTTAGGTAACCAAACCCAAGCTTTCGAAACTATCATTAGTGATGACTCAACTAATTTTGAGTTTCCAAAAATTACAGAGTTTGATGCTATCGTGCTTCTTAATGTGAGTGGTGACTTTTTCATGCCTTCAACGAAAAAAAACAAAGGAAAAGGAACTAGCCCTGCGAGTGAATTAAGCCCTGAAACTCTAGCACTATTAAAACAACGTCATCATCGTCTCATTACTAATTTACAAACTTATGTAGAACAAGGTGGTGGTTTGGTTGGTATTCATGCTGCTACCGACGCCTGTAAAAACCATGATCATTACCCAAGTTTAATAGGCGCTACATTTGATGGGCACCCATGGACAGCTAGACATAATGTTAATATCGTGGTCGAAGACCCTCAGCACGCCATCAATCAACCTGTATTTGAAGGCATCACTGACTTTATGATCAAGGAAGAAATCTATCAGTTTAAAAACGAACCTTACTCACGTGATCAACTGCGCATTTTACTCCATCTCAACCCAGAGAAAAGTGACGCAGTTAAAGCTGGTAGCATCAAACGCACAGATAATGACTTTGCTATTTCATGGGTTCAATCAGTCGGTAAAGTACGTGTGTTTTATACCAATTTTGGACATAATAATGACATTTTCAGCAACCCTATGATTCTCAAGCACTACCTAGCTGGCATTCAGTTTGCTACAGGTGACCTAGTGGCAGACACCACACCAAGCAACTTGATAAAAAAATAAGTTTATCGGCACACTACAAAAGAGCCATGATTGATTGACTCTTTTCATTAGGTAGAACGCTCAGTGTCATTTGGTTCATGGTGTAGGCAAAGCTCAGTTGGCTTTCAGGATCAGCATAAGCCACACTTCCTCCTGCTCCGGGGTGACCGTAAGCACTCTGGCTCTTGCCAAATGGAGGCTGTTGTAAACCTTTATTCATCATACAACCCATACCAAAATGGGTTTCAATTTGTAATACCTGATCATGCCCTAGAGTCTGACTCTGAGTCAGCCAACCACGCACCTGCTCGCTTATCACTTCTCGTTTTTGAAAACCTAGTGTTGCTTGATAGAATTCAGCCAAAGCACGTGCTGTTCCAATACCTCCCATGCTGGGTAGAGCTAACTCCCACACTTTAGACTGATTCATTTCTAGCACGGAATTGACTCCACGTGGTGAGGCAAAACTAAGCCCTGTTAGGGAATTCAAATCAGAAAGCTTAGAATAAAACGGATCGTTTTGGAATAAACTGGCTTTGGCCTTGCCTGGATACAGTGGTGCTACCCGAGTTGCCAATTCATCCGCTGTCATACCTTGTGGAATCCCTATATAAAAATCCAAGCCCAATGGCACCGCTATCTCTCTATTCCAAATTGCACCTATACGTTCTCCACAGAGCTGACGCGCCGCTTCATCGAGTAAAAATCCATAAGTACGAGGATGATAACCATGACCTGACCCCAAATTCCACTTAGGCTGCTGATCCTCGATTGCCTTAATCACAGCTTCATAATCATCAATTTTTGCTACTGTATCTAGCGCTGATAAACCAGCCTGATGTGAGAGCACCTGCGCAAAACTGGCTTCTTTATTAGGGAACTGACTCCAGACACTGGATACTTGTGCCTCTGGGGTTAATCCATGTTGCTCTAGCAGCCATAGCATCGTAACCGCAGCAGGAGTTTTAGTCGCCGAATAAACAGGCACACAAACACCCGTGTCCCATGCTTGGCTTTTGTCCTTAGAGATGAACCCTGCACCTAGCTCTAAAACTGATTCCCCAGCTTGCCAAATACTAATACTCGCCCCCAATTCTTCATGTTGCGTGAAATTCTGCGCAAAAGCTTCCTTAATAGCTTCTATATTCATCCTTTAATCTTGAGTTAAGTCTGGGCGATTTTTTTGCGTCCTCTTGAGAGCCTGTTCCTTGCGCCACGCGCTAATTTTAGCATGGTCTCCACTAAGTAAAATAGGAGGCACTTCTAAACCTCTAAATACAGCAGGCTTAGTATAAGCGGGAGCTTCAAGTAAATCAGGGTTACTAAATGATTCCTCTACACTTGATTGTTCATTACCTAAAACTTCAGGTAACAACCTCACCACAGCATCCACAACTACAGTCGCGGCAATCGCACCATTCGTCAGCACATAATCCCCGATCGAAAGCTCTAAATCCACTAATTCTTCAATCACTCTGTAATCCACGCCTTCGTAATGACCGCAGATAATAATGATATGCTCATGCTGGCCTAACTCGACAGCCTGCTGCTGCTTGAACACCTGCCCTTGAGGAGTCATGAGCACGACATAACTATCACTACTCGTCTCATTTTTTGACTTGAGATCAGCGACCGCCTTAAACAATGGCTCACATTGTAGCAACATACCCTGACCTCCTCCATAGACCGTGTCGTCCACTACCTGCCATTTGCCTTCTGCCCAATCGCGGAGTTGATGTACATTAATGCTTACTAACCCTCCTTCTTGGGCTCTACCAATCATGCTCTGAGCTAACGGAGTTGTAATCATTTCCGGGAAAAGAGTTATAATATCAATCTGCATATTTCATCTATAATTAATACGATAAGCTAAAAACTGCAACTCTTAGCTGAATTTTTACTTTTAATTTAGCTAAAAATTCTCTTAACTCCCCTCATGACATCAGCTGAGATTAGAGAGAGTTTTTGCCAATTTTTTGAAAGCAAGCAACACACACGTGTGGCGAGCGCTTCGTTATTACCTCAATCTCCTGGTTTACTCTTTACCAATGCTGGCATGAATCAATTTGTGCCTTATTTCCTCGGCACTCAGTCAGCGCCTTATTCTCCTGCTCGTGCGACAGATACACAAAAATGTATTCGTGCAGGTGGCAAGCATAACGATTTAGAAGATGTAGGCATCGATACCTATCACCACACTTTCTTTGAAATGCTTGGTAACTGGTCATTTGGTGACTATTTCAAGCAAGAAGCTATTGAATGGGCATGGGAACTCATGATTGATGTCTGGAACTTCCCAGCAGAGCGCCTCTACGCCACCGTCTACTCTCCAGACAAAGCAGCTGGCGACCCCGGCGAATTTGACCAAGAGGCCTACGACTTCTGGGCAAGACTATTTACCAAGGCGGGACTCGACCCAGCTATTCACGTGCTCAATGGTGACGTCAAAGATAACTTTTGGATGATGGGAGAGACCGGTCCTTGCGGACCCTGCTCTGAGTTACACATGGATTTAAGTCCAGCTGGCGACACACAAGGCAAGCTCGTCAACCAAGATAGTGACCAATGTATCGAATTATGGAACCTTGTTTTCATCCAGTATAATGCCAATGAAGATGGTAGCTTTTCTGCACTACCTGCCTGCCATGTTGATACCGGCATGGGGTTTGAACGTATTTGCTCCATCATCCAAGGCACGAATCATTTCCAAAATTTCAACGCTAAAATTTCTAACTATCATACGGACTTATTTAGCCCTATTTTTGCCAAGCTTACCGAGCTGAGTGGACATTCCTATGTTGATATCTACCCACATCACCTCGCAGACAATGCTAGCGCAGAGGATAAGAGAGATTTAGACAACGCCATCGCCTACCGTGTCATCGCCGACCACTTACGCACCCTATGTTGCTCCATTGCTGACGGCATCCAACCTGGTAATAATGGTCGTAATTATGTACTAAGACGCATCTTAAGACGTGCAGTCCGCTATGCCAAAACTCTCAATATTCAAGGCAATGACCCTATTTTAAGTGCTATCGCTACCACTGTAATTGACACCCTTGCTGATACCTTCCCAGAATTAAAAACCAAACAACAACTCATTATTGACACCCTCAATCGTGAGGAAAAGAGTTTTAACCAAACTCTAGATCGTGGCTTGCAGCGCTTTGAGCAATACCTCAAGCAAGTTGAGAACAACCAGTTTTCTGGGCAAGCGGCATTTGAGCTCTATGACACCTATGGTTTTCCACTTGATTTGACAGCTCTCATGTGTCGTGAGCAAGGCATCGCGCTTGACGAAGCCGGTTTTGAAAGCGCCATGAAGCAACAAAAAGAGCTCGCGAGATCAGCACAAAACAAACAAGTAGTCAAAGCCCTTGATATTAGCAGTGAGTTCAGTACCGAATATACTGAAGGGCAAAAATCAGCAATATCGGCCACAGTTCTAGAAATCCACTCACAGGATGACCAACTTTTAGTCATCACAGACAAGACACCTTTCTACGTTGAAATGGGTGGTCAGGTTAGTGACTCAGGCACACTGGTCACAGACAGTGCTAGTTATGATGTTCTAGCTGTTGGTAAGGTTAACGAAGCTGTATTCCACGTCATTGCAGGTGATGCCACATTAAGCGTTGGTGATACCGTCACTCTCAATTTAGATGAGGATAAACGTCACCTCATCGAAGCCCATCACAGTGCCACTCACCTCTTACACTGGGCTCTACACGAAGTCGTAGATGCCAACGCTAGCCAACAAGGCTCTTATGTCGACCAAAACCGCTTACGCTTTGATTTTAATAGCGCCGCTCTCAAGGACGACGATTTAATCAAACTTGAAACCAAAGTGAGAGAAGCTATCTCACTCAACTCTCCTATTCACATTTCTGAACAACCGTACAGTGAAGTCAAAGGCAATTCAGCTATTCAACAATTCTTCGGTGATAAATATGGAGACAGCGTGCGTGTCGTCCAAATTGGTGGCGAAGCAGAACAACTCAATGGCTATGCTATGGAACTCTGCGGTGGTAGCCATGTAGCTCATACAGGCGATATCCAGAGCTTCTACATCAAGTCTGAAAAAGCCGTAGCTGCAGGTACGCGCCGTATTGAAGCCGTCTGTGGCAGCTCTGCACAGCAATGGTTACAAGATTCTATTGATACTACAAGCGCTGCTATTACTGAGCTCCAAGAAAAATGGCAGACCATCAAACCGCAGCTTATTGCAGCTGAGCAAAACTTAGATGCTGAGCCCAAACTCAATTTAACAGGACTAGACCTAGCTGGACAACTCCAAGCTCTCAAGCAACATCAAGCTGATTGGAAAAACTACCTCACCCAAAGTGACAAGCAGCTTAAAAAAGCTCAGAGCAAACTCGCTCAACAGCAAGCACAAGCTATTTTAGAAGAATTAGCAGCTGATGAACCAGCGCTGTTTATAGGCACAGGCAGCCCTGTACTACTACAAGAATTACTCACTGGAGCTCTTAAGGCCAAAACTTCTGGCTTACGTTGCTTCATTATCCAAGATGACGCTAAACTACACATTGGCATCTGGGCTGGTGACCAAGAACAAGCTAAACCTATCTTTGATGCAATATGTGTAGGCACTAATGCACGAGGTGGAGGCAAAGGGCCTCAACTAAGAGGCAGTGCTGATAACACAGAGGCTAATCTCCAACTCATTCAGGAACAATTCTCTGCGCTACAAAGCGAATTAACTCAATAGGGCGCTACTTCTCTAGCACCATCCCGCACTTGCGGGATTTCGCCACTTTATATTTTAGGGTACATTTTAACACTAAAAGCCCCGATTTAACTCAGAATGGCTAGGAGACCAATAACTACTCCATAAACAGCCCCAATCGCTAATAAAGCTCTGTATATCATCACCCTTTGTGAGAGCCAGCTAATGGCGTTTCTGTAGAGGTAAGGGTAAGAAGCTAGGATAAGACCTGCTAGAATCATAGCGTAAGCATAGAGGACGATGAGGACTCTCCACTCTGCCCATGTTTCTAAGAAACATACCTTGAGCAACAATAAGCCTGCAAACACAGCGATAAAGCTACCTGCTCTCACTGTGAGGTAATGCTCAGGTTTAAGGGCAAGTACTATAGCCGCAAAGATAAAAGCCAGACGCAGAAAGGGTTTTGCACCATTAAACTCAAACAAATCAATCTCTATCCAATTACAAAAAGATAAAGGAGCCAGTAGTAGCAGCCATAATACAGTCGCGATTGCTAAGAGTATTTTGCCCGCTAACTCATGGCGATGACTCGCAGATAAAATAGCTAAACTTGGTTTAGCATAAATCAACAAAATGATGTGCTTAATAATAATAGCTGAGGCCAATACCAATGCCACGGGCGTTAATGGTAGAGCTTCAAATAAGTGATAACCTTCATGGTGTTGCATAAGTGAGAGTATATTTCACACTACACGCCAAAAAATCAACGCTAAAGACTCAAGAAAATGGTTTAAAAGTCAATTCAAGTAACGCAGTACATGAAAATTAATCATTTCAATAAACTTTATATTAAACTTAGGCAACTAAGTTGCCTAAGTAAAAATAATAGAAGAGCCATCGCTAGTTTGCCCTTATCCATCGTTTTTCCTTTAACTAGTATGTATATACTAGTTGGCAGTCACGCCTTGCCTAAGAACAAACTAGCTGATGGTAGCCTTAATTTTTTTGGCGTATAGTGTGAATATATTTAAACAAAAGTCATGATTTATAAAAGCATAAAAAAAGGCTTAGAGTATAAACTCTAAGCCTTTTAAATTTTAGTAGTAAACTAACTATTAGTCTAACACGTAAGCTGGAGCACCATGCTCGTTTACGTCAAGACCTTCTACTTCTTCTTCTTCGTCAACACGAACACCCATGATAGCCTTAAGGATAAGAGCTACTACAAGAGAGAAGATGAATGCAAAGATAGCTACAGCAGCTACACCTGTGATTTGAACACCAAATGTAGAAGCATCACTGAAGAAAGCTACAGCGAGTGTACCCCAGATACCACATACACCGTGTACGGCGATAGCACCTACTGGATCATCAATCTTAGCTTTGTCGATAGCAAGGATAGCAATCACTACGATAAGACCAGCGATGAAACCTACCACGATAGACATTGGTACAGAAATCACGTCAGGACCAGCAGTAATACCTACAAGACCTGCAAGGATACCGTTAAGAGCCATTGAAAGGTCAGGCTTCTTCAACACAACAGTTGAAAGGAGCATTGAACCCATAGCACCAGCAACAGCAGCAAGAGCAGTTGTTGTGAATACATAAGAAACAGCAGCTGGATCTGCACTAAGTACTGAACCACCATTGAAACCAAACCAACCTAAGAAAAGGAGGAATACACCAATAGCAGCAAGAGGCATGCTGTGACCTAAGATAGGCTTAATACCTTGAGCTGTGTATTTACCCTTACGTGGGCCAAGCACAAGAACAAATGCAAGAGCAGCAGCACCACCAAATAAGTGAACTACAGTTGAACCTGCAAAGTCATAAAAACCTAACTCAGCAAGGAAACCACCACCCCAGTGCCATGAACCAGCAATAGGATAAGCAAAAGCTACAAGAAGTGTAGCGTGAATCATGAAAGCACCAAGCTTAACACGTTCAGCAACAGCACCTGAAACAATAGTAGCAGCTGTAGCGGCAAACATAGCTTGGAAGATGAAATCTGCCCAGTATGTGTAATCAGCATAAGCGCTAGTAGTATTTGCTACAGCATCAGCAGCATCGAAGCCAGCCATACCGTTAATGGCAACAAAACCATTAAAGTCACCAGGATAGTGTGTATTGAATCCTGTGAAGTAGTAGGTAAGAACACCCATGCTGATGATGAATACGTTTTTGAAGAGAATATTAACTGTATTCTTCTTCTGACATAAACCTGACTCTAAAGCAGAGAAACCAAGGTGCATGATAAATACTAAGGCCGCTGAGATTAGAATCCAAAGGTTGTTTACGGTAAATAAAGCAAACTCTGGTGATTCTGCAAATGCTTCGTAAGTTTCGAAATCACCTGCAACAGCAACACCTGCCAACAATAAAGGAGCTAAGCTCCATAGTTTTAATTTTTTCATAATAGATATTATTATATAAAATTTTTAATCTCTCATATTTCTGAAGAAGAAATGCCAGAAATTAAAAATGTACCTGAAGTAAAACAGACGCCCTATTAAAAAACAAGTCAAAATCAAAAAAAACAAACACTAAAAATAATAAAACCTATCCTCCCTTAGATTTAATACTTGTTAAATAAAATCATCTATTATAAAACTATTGCATCGGCTTAATGAAAAAATATCTTTTTCTTTACAAGCACTAAAACGAGCAACTAAAACGGAGCTCTTTTAACCTAATAAACCTAATTAAAAATATGAAAAAAATTGAAGCTATTATTAAGCCTTTTAGGCTTGATGACGTAAAAGAAGCGCTTGCCAAAATCGGCATTCAAGGCATGACTATCACAGAGGTCAAAGGTTTTGGTCGTCAAAAAGGACATACCGAAATCTACCGTGGTAGTGAGTACACTGTTGACTTCTTACCAAAAATCAAACTTGAGCTTGTTGTTAATGATGACATTGCAGGTACTGTTGTAGACACTATTGTTGAAAGCGCAGCTACTGGCAAAATCGGTGACGGCAAAGTATTTGTATTCCCTGTAGAAGAAGCTATCCGCATCAGAACGAAAGAGTCAGGTGAAGAGGCTGTAAACGCTGAATAATTTACTAAATTAACTATTCACACCCAGCACTCGGAATTTGTTAAAATTCCGGGTACTGGGTTTTTTTGTGCCTAAAACCAAAAAACTCCTGAAAATAATTTTCTTGAGGCATGTGTTTTAAGCTTGCCAAACTAGACTCGATTCCCTATGTAAACAGTCCCTTGGCGCTCAAGTAGCTCTCTCTAAACCAACTAAAGGTCAGCGCCAGGTAGATTGAGCGAGCCTTTAACAACGATGTTCTGTTTTAAGACATCAACTCTATAATATGTCAGAATTACTCAAAAAAATGGTAGATGCGGGTGTGCACTATGGTCACCAAACTCGCAAATGGAATCCAAAAATGAAGCCTTATTTGCTCAAAGACAAAGAAGGCATCTACATCATTGACTTGGAAAAAACAGTTGAAAAAATCGAAGAAGCTTCAAAGCTCCTTGCCGATGTTGCTAAATCAGGCAAAAAGATTCTTTTCGTAGGTTGTAAACACCAAGCACAAAAAGCTGTTCAAGAAATCGCCGAAGAAAAAGGCCAATTTTACGTCAACCACCGTTGGTTAGGTGGTATGCTCACTAACCTTAAGACAATTCGTCAGAGTGTAGCTCGTCTCGACTACCTCGAAGGTCTTGGTAAAAGTGAAGACTCAAAAGCTATGTCTAAAAAAGAGCTTGCAGCACTTAACCGTGAGCAACTCAAACTTGTACGTAACCTTAAAGGTATGCGTGACATGGACAAATACCCAGCTGCTGTTGTTATCGTTGACTCAGCAAAAGAATCAATCGCAGTAGCCGAAGCTAAAAAGCTCAATATCCCTATTATTGCTCTTGTTGATACTAATGCTAACCCATCTGAAATCACTTACCCAATTCCTGCTAACGATGACTCAATCCGTTCGATTCGTGTTGTCCTTGAAGAATTAACTAAAAATATCTAATATTATGAGTATCACAGCTTCTTTAGTAAAAGAACTCCGCGATAAAACTAATGCGGGTATGATGGACTGCAAAAAAGCCCTAGGTGAAACTAATGGCGATTTAGAAGCAGCAGTAACCCTCCTTCGTGAAAAAGGTATCTCAAAAGCAGCTAAAAAAGCTGACCGTGACGCCAACGAAGGAACAGTAGCAGCTCAAGTAAGCGCTGACGGCAAGTCAGGCATCTTACTTGCTATTAACTGCGAAACTGATTTCGTAGCTAAAAACGACAACTTCCAAGGTCTCGTAGGTGAATTCCTCGACACTCTTTCAGCCGCAAGCGCAGCAAGCAAAGAGGAAGCTCTCGAAGTACCATTTGCATCAGCAACACTCGGAGAGCACCTCCAAACCAAAGTGATTGAACTCGGCGAAAACCTCCAACTTGGTGATTTTGCTCGTTTAACTGTAGAGCAAGGCGAAGGTCTCGTAGCTTCATACATCCACATGGGTGGTAAAGTAGGTGTACTT
>Ga0209533_1000164_pt1 | contig 60655 bp, 66 predicted proteins | sample COG_04_FD_184748 | JGI IMG/M metagenome (GOLD analysis project Ga0209533, IMG submission 184748) | Pelagic Microbial community sample from North Sea - COGITO 998_met_04 (SPAdes) (version 2) | ecosystem: Environmental > Aquatic > Marine > Neritic zone/Coastal water | place: Helgoland, sampling...
CCCATCTTTATAATAAATACGTGCCATTTTTCCTATGTACATCTCGTTATTTGTATGTTTGGGTAGCCACATTTTATATTGTATAGTTGTTTTATACAATATAAATCACATTAAATATCAATTTTTATTTTACTGGGAACGACTAGTATTTTTTCTTCGCGTTCTTTTTGTTTTTTTATACGAACGTCGTCTGGTAGTTCTCCTGCTGAATCAAAACGTGATATGACATTGCCAGTATAGTTTGAAAAAAGGGGTTAGTATTTTGGTCATATTAATTATTTCATTAACTTAACGCCAGCTTCTTCATAAAGCATCATAATATCTCCTGGATCTGTCAAAAAATGCCAATGCGTTGGCGGCGCTTTTGGTTTTCCAATAGGATCAAAAAATATTGTAGATAGATCAAGTTTCTGAATAGCCGCATTTGATAGTAACTTATAACTTCCTGTATATTCAAATATATATTTACTTAAATGTTTGTTAGAATCACTATTTTTACTAATTTTTAAATTATTATCTCCAGGGGTTGTATCTAGTTCGACTGCGTTAAATGGGGACATTATAGGAATAAACGCATTTCGTGTCAATCTATGAATAACATTAACATTTGATTTTTTAAATGTTTTTTTCAAATTATATGCAGTATCTTTAACACAATAATCTCCGGCAAGACCACATACATAGACATTCGTATTATCACGTATAAAATTGCTAGCATCTAATTTGTTCATTTGATCTATTACATCAACTCCGGGGGTAGTTTTAAATAATTCATCATCTAATGCGTTTCCTTCGTTATTTTTTAAAATATACGAACCCGTAGCATCTGAACATGACCTCCCTGAAAATGAGAACAAATCTAAAAGTCTATTACCGTTTTTACAACATTTACTTCCTATTTGTGCAGTTGCATAATGAGTATTGTCATATTTTTCAGCACCAAATGTATCAACTCTTGGATGCATTCCTTTAAATGCTATTTGAATTTTGTGAGCCACGTCTTTGTTAGTGGTTATCCAATGTTTAATTTCCTTTACTAATCCTGACCCAGGTGTTCCAATAACACAATGAGGAGGAAATGGTCCGTCTTCACCATTAAATGAGCAATGTTTAGCATCATGATAATCACGTGTAAAAATTATTTTACTAAATTTATCTTTATTTTTATTTAAAAAGGCTATAATACCTTGAATAATATCTTTACCATTATTTACTGCAAATGCTCCAATATTTCCTACACCTGGTACATGTGGTCCAGTGAGTTTGTCTGTGTCTATTTCGTCTTTAAATGCTCTATCTACAAAATCATTTTGCATGTCAATTACATATAAAACATTGTCTTTATTCTCATCTACTTCACTTTCAACAATTACTACGTCTGAATATTTGGGTCTTCGTTTCTCTAAATAATAATCAAAAAATCTTTTTGAATCAGTTGTTGCACCAGATAGGTTGTCAAACTTCATACCACCTCTGTTTTTTCTTTTCTTTCTACTTTTACGACCAGTTTTCTTGGTTTTACCATTCATTTTTTTATTTTTATGTACTCTTCTTGTTCTTCTTGACTTTTTTCTTCGCGTGCGTCTTGTCTTTTTTGTCTTTTTTGTCTTTTTTGTCTTTTTACTTTTTTGTGGACCAAAAAGTGATATAGCGGGGGCATCTTTTTTTAAAAAAAAGGGGTTAGTATTTTTATCACTCATATATAATATAAAAATAAGATAATATTAAAGTATTCAAAAATGTAATTAAATCTTCAATGGTGTAAATGTCTAAATTACATAATTATAATATTTTATTAAAATAAATTTCTCTATATTTTTCCATTTCAGCATCTTCTACAACTTTTGTTTTAAAGAATTCCCAAGAGCGTGTTCCTTTCAACATATTGATTAAAAAATATAAACTATACATTCCACATTCAGTATTTTTTTGCTGATGTTCGTGTGGATGATTTTGGTCAAATACAATATTTTTATTGTTTAATTCTAATCCTTGATTCTGGATATTTTTAACAAGTTGATTTAACCTTTGTGGCATTTTAGAACCAGCACTATCAAAATAATATAAATTATTTTTGGTTAAATCTAAAAATAATGAAACCCAGTGAGAACCGCCTTTATCGTGAGTGTCTAGATTAAAAATAATTCCTATTTTTGTTTTTCCTTTTTTTAATGTATCTTTTAAATTAAAATTACATATTTCTGGCCATATACATTCACCGTCTTCGTCAACAAAATCATAATCTATTGGAGAAGGCCCTAAAAACATAAATTCATTATAAGCATCTTCGTATTGCTTCATTGAATCATTCAATTCGTCGCTGCTTAACCATTCGACCGGATTCTTAATCCATTCGTCTGGCATTTTTGGTAAAAAAGATTCATTCATTATTATATTTTTTAACTTTGGTTCTTCTATTAAACTTCTAACCCAACATCCCTCTGAACTACACGAATTCTTTACCTTTTGTTTTAAGTTGTTCCATATTACTCGGGGGTTATCAGAATTTATTTGTCTAGTTTTATCTAAACTATTTCTTTTATTCCATTTTCTTTTTAATAATTTCAAGTTTGATTTAGTTAAACATGTAAATGCTAATGAAGATTTTTTTCTTGATAACGGACTACACTTTACGTTAGTAAACTTTTTTGTTTTTGTCATTATAATAATAATATATTATTTTTCATTTCTTTGAAAACGGGTCCCATTATTAAACATTAATTTTGATTCTTTTGAAATACTACTATTTGTATAACGTTCTGTTTTAAATAATAAGGGATGTGAATCATTATATTGTTTCTCTTGTACAACGGTTGGTTTATATAAATCGCTATTACTAGTAGGGACATATAATGATTTGTCGCATTGCTGAAGTGCAAAATATTGATTTCTCAACCCACTTTCAAAATCAACATTTTGCATAAAGCCTTGGACAGGTCCTCTATTCGCTCCCGGATGTTCGCCAGCACTATACATATAATTAGCTTTGTTAGTAATGGGAGTCTCAACAAAAATATCTTTTGGTGCGGTTGGAAATTTTTCAAATTTTGTAGAATGAGGAATCATTGGATATAATACATCCATGTGAATAAAAGGTATATTCCTATTCAATATTTTAGAATTTATATTATCTACGCGTTCTTGGCTCATATGTATATTTAAAATATAATAATTTTATTATTATTTTTAATAATATAAATATATTTTTATTAATTTTCACCATTGGAGGTTTCGAATGGAACAACTAATAACTATTTTTAACCGTGTAAACTAGATAAAATATGAACAACCCATAGAAGTTCTTGGCAAATACATCCAATATATTATACATTGCGTTCTTATAATCGTATGAAAGTAAATATGCTACTCCGTATAAAGACCAAAAAAAGAACATAAACTTAAATAATCTATCATTTGTTGTATTATTTAATACATAATTATAATATACTTTTCCAAACGTTAAAAATAAAAATATCGTCCCTAATCCAAATGATATATATTTATCTAAATAATTTATCTCCCCCAAATATCCAAAAAGTAGCATAAGTGTGTTATAAATTAAAATTTCGCTTATTAATTTGTAATCCTTTTTAATTATGTCCATTGCCCTCAAATTCTGTTTATTTTCATTTTTATTTTCATTTATATTTTCAAATTCTTCTTTTTTGTTGTACATCATGAAAAATATTGTTCCAACTAACATTGTTGGGGTAGTAATAACCCAATCAATATATCGAACTGGTGTTACATCTTTAAATGAACTTTTCAAGGCATAAATGAGCCATACATAAAAAATAAATTCTATTATTTGAACAAATGTTTCTATTATAAGTATTTCATTCAATATATAATCTTCGGGCTTCAACTTAATAAAAATGCCAATAAATGTAACAATACCCGTAATTATTTGAATAAATAGCGATATGTAAGCACTGTTTAATATTAACTCATTCATTTATATTATATATAGTTATATTATATGGGAACAACTATATATCATAAAATTTTTTTATATTTACTAGCGTTAATTTACATTTTATATTTCACAATATTGTTTGGATTTAATAACAATAACTTAGTGCAAATTGTTCAATTTTGGTTAAGAATATATGTGAGTTTATTTTTACTAATATTTTTTAATCCATTTCAAAAAACAAAGTTTACCGAATATGACCAACGAATTGTATTTTCATCTGCGTTGTTATTAAGTACAACTGTATCTATTAATGATCTTTTTATTTACATAAACAGAACAAAAGAAATATTAAAAATCTTTTAAACATTTATAAATTTGTTTAGTAACAATTGTATCAATGTCCTGTTCTTTTGCTGTTTTTTTTGAGTAATTCCAGTTATTATTATAATAATTCGTCATAAAATGTTTAAAATCATTACTATCCTTTACCGGTATAATAGGATTTTTTAAATATTTATCTATTATTTCTGTAATTGAATATTCAAATTCATATGGTTTTATATATATATAATAAACATTATCATGTTCCATTCCTGGATGATGAACATCATCTATAAAACATACATGTGTATTTTTGGGCAATCTAGCACATTTTACCAAATCATCGTAATTTTTTTGATGAGATGTTCTAAATAATTCTAGGCGTTTATTATTAACCATAAAAGCACATATACATCTATCAAATAAAGAATCGTTTTTAGGTATTTTTAATTTATAGTCAAAGTATTTACTTATACTTAATGTCCAACTTCTTGGTCCGGTATTATTTGTATAGATGCACACTTTTTTATATTCGCCACTCTTCTTTTTTTTGTAAATATATTTTGTAATTTCCAATATTAAAGGGCGTAAAAAATCTGGGTATATATCTAGTAGTTTATTAAATTCATGTTGGGTTAATGTTTCCTTTTTAAAATAATCACAAATTCCTTGTTGAATAATACCGAATTGTACAAAACAACCCAATGTTTCATCTAAATCAAATACAACTACCTTATTCGCCATTTATATATATATTTATAAAAATAAAATATATACATAAAATAAATGAAGCTTAATAATAATGATTATAAAAAAATCTTAAATTTTTATAATTTATCAATACCAAAAAGCGAAAGATTGTTAAAAAAAAAATCCCAAGATGTATTGGCTTCAAAACTTTGCGGTTGTATTAAAAAGGTATCAATTAAAGCGAACCAAGAGTCAAAAAGTGTTGGTATATGTAGAAATAGCGTACTTAAAAAAAAGGGTGTAAAAGCACATGGATTCAAATGCAAAGATACACCACGTTTTTTAACTAAAAAAAACAAAAAAAACGGACAAGCATTATACAAGGGCGGAAAGAAAAAAAGAACAACCAAACATAGAATGAAAATTTAAATCGGGTTAAGTATTTTGTTTTGTCTGAATTTAAAATTTTTAATGTATTTAAACTATAATGGATAATCAAAAAGAATGTATAAATTCACAAAAAGTAAAGGATTTAAAAAATAATATAAAAATTATAGGTCTGGGCTGTTGTAGTAAATCATTTATCGCCCCATTTTTGTTTGTAAAATATATAACAAATTATAAAGAATATGATGTATATAAAAGAGAAAAACACATGTCTACTGTTTTAGATAAATTTGATTGGTATCCAACACTATTATACTCTGACGATATTAATAATATATTAATATTCAAAAACGCAGGGACTCCTGTTACACAAACAAATAAACCAAAAGACATAGAAAAACAATTTAATAAAATATTATCTGATATGGAAAGCGTTAATGTACAACACAATGATATTAAACCAGGCGAAGTCCTCGTAGATGAAAATAATAAAATTTATCTATGTGATTTTGGATGGGCGTCAATAAATAATGAAATGGGATGTGGAATAGAAATTTGGAATTGTAATAATACAAAAAAACCATACGGATATTTTAATGATAAAAATGCTTTACAAAGGTTAAAATTAGTTTAATATATGTTTTTAAAAATGTATGTATATATTAAATGGATAATGTACCAGAATTACATATATTAATTGATTGGACATGTTATTTTTCATCAATTGAAAACGAATTTAAAAATGGTCTTCAACTTATAGAAAAAATACAAATGAAAAAATTGAAAGAAAAGAAAAATATAATTTCAAAATTTTACGATACACCGGTTGACGATTTTCGCGGAAATACAGATTTCAACATTTATATTGTTAAAGATACTAATCCAGTTTATGATAATAGAAATACATCAAAAGGTAATCGCAAAGTAAATATTCATATGTTTGATTTGAAGCAATCATTACGTAAAATTACAGGAGGGTATAAAATACATGCAACGGATAACATACAAGAAACAAAGGATAATTTAAAAGTTCTCGGTCTTTATGAAAAGTTTTATAATAATAAAACGTTTAATACATTAAAAGATGTTTTCGATGAGTTAAATAAATATCCTCAATTAAAATGGGTTGTTATGCGCAATTTTGAAGATATGCCTGATAATATTACAATTGATGAACATTTAGATGTAGATTTATTAGTAAATGATTATTATTTAGTTAAAACAATTTTAGACGGAACCTCTGCCAATTGTTTTGGTGCTAACACAAAAAACAGATTTGAAGATGGAAAGAATAGAATACTTAATAATGTTATTATAAAAAATAAAAAGGTTCTATTTGATTTTAGGTCTACCGGAGATAATTATTATGATAAAAAACTTCAACAAGATATGTTAAATACAAGAATAAAACATCAAAATGGTTTTTATATTCCAAACAAAGAAATGCATTTGTATAGTTTGATTTATCATGCTATCATACATAAACCTAAAATATCAAATACATATATAAAGGTCTTTAAAGAATATGGTTTACACGATAGTGAAATAAATAAAAAGAGTTTGAAAAACAAACTAGATATTTTTTTTAAAAAAAATGGTTATTCTTATGTTAAGCCTGAACCATCTGTCGGTTATTTTATGTAATTATTTTTCATTTACATCTGTGTAATTGCTATCAATCGCTACCTCTTTCGCAATATTTTTAATTATTTGTTTTATATCTTTATCATCCGTTTCGCTTGATACATTATTTGAAATTAAATCTATATATGTTTTATTTTCATTTGTTCCCGTTTCCATACATCCTGGATTATTATCAACCCAAGACGATATTTGTTTAATATTATTTTTTGTTACTTCTTCAATCGCATTTCTCATTTTTATATTATCTTGGTCATCCACATTCCAAATGTTATTCTCTTTAACATAAAGTACTTCATTTTTTGAATCACCACAATGAATTGGACGTTTATTAATTTCTAATTCATCGAGCCCGTTTATAAATAGTTTTGATACACCCTCAACATAACCTAATTTACTATTTTGTTCTATATTACTCATTTTTAATGTTAATTGTGATATAAAATCCGTTAAATTTAAGGCATCTTTACACTCATTGTTTAAAAATAAATTTATATTATATTCATTTGTAATTGTATTATTTGTATTCCCGATTTTTGGAATCAACTCATTCATTTGTCGTCTATGATTCTCCTCTTGTTGAATAATTAAATTTTTCAAATCACTGATGATAGTATGGTCATTATTCATTAATTCATTTTCTTCAATATGTAAATTATTTTTTTTAGAAAAATTCAAATTTTCATTTTCAACAATTTCACAAATTTTCTTATGTCGCCAAAGTCCTGCACGACTTTTATACCCTTTTCCACAACTTTCGCACGAGAAATCATAAGGGGACTTTTGGGGACTTTTTGTTGCCATTTGTTGCCGATTGTGCTTTTGGGTTGATATGTGTTTTGTAAAATCTTTTTTGTTGCTACATGTATAGCAGCAAGGAATACATTCAAATATTTTTGGGGATTTTTTGGGGATTTTTTTGTTGCCGTTTGTTGCTAAATTCATATATTAAATAGAGAAAAATTCAAATTTTCAAAAACGCAAAAAAAACGGTTGGTAAGGGACCGTTTTGCAAAAAGTCGGTTTTTTGCTAGGTATCAGTAAGAGGTCCAAAATTATTTTTTTTTTTGCAAACTAATTTCAAAGTTTATACCTTTTTTTGAATTTTTTTTTAAAAAAGTAAAATTCCTGATGCACTTATAAAAAAAAAAAATATTTTTGTGAAAAATGTACAAATAAAATAATTTCAATATTGTTATTTAAATACTATTGGTTTTTTTAAATATCAAAAATAAATTAAGACCATACAACTTTTTTTAAGAAAAAAACGGGAAAATTCGAAAAAATTCGAAAAATTCAAAAATGAAATTTGAAATTTTCAAAAAATTCGAAAAAATTCGAAAAATTCAAAAATGAAATTTGAAAAATTCGAAAAAATTCGAAAAAATCGAAAAAATCGAAAATAGTAGAATGAAACTGGAAGATATTAATTTAGAACATTATATTTGTGTTTTGAAAGTTCCAATATTTATAGATTAAACATATTATTTAGATTAAAAAGTAATCTCATATAATTTTATGAACAGGTTAAATGAAAATTTTATTGACATTTTATTTAGATTGCATTCTACATTAAAAAAACACGGAGAACCGTTTAGATCAAGAGCATATGAAAAAGCAGAAGAAACATTAATTAATTATAGAGGGGACATTGAGACAACCGAAGATATTAAGGGTTTACCGAATATCGGTCCTGGTATAATAAAAAAATTAGACGAATTTGTAAAAACCGGAGAAGTTAAATATTTAAGAAATTTAGAAGAAAGTCCTATAAATGTATTAACAAATGTGCATGGTATTGGTTCAGTTAAAGCAAAAAAATTAATTCAAAAAGGTATTACAACATTGGATAAATTAAAAAAGGTTCAAGAAACAGAACTTAATGGTCAACAAAAAAAAGGATTATTATATTTTGACGATATTCAACAAAGAATACCAAAAGATGAAATAGATTTATATGATTTACTATTAAGGAAAAAATTCGATTTGATTAATGACGACAATAAAGGTAAATTTATAATATGTGGTAGTTATCGCCGCGGACATAAAGATTCTGGCGATATTGATGTAGCAATAACTCATGAAGATGGTGATAAAACGATTTATAAAAAATTCATGAATATCTTGAAAGAAAATAATATAATTGTAGATTTTTTAATGAATGGTGAAACAAAAAGTCATTTAATTACACGACTCCCTGGAAATATCAATCGAAGAATGGATTTTTTATATCATCCGCCAAGTGAATACGCGTTTGCTATACTTTATTTTACAGGTAGTAAACAATTTAATATCGCAACGAGACAACGAGCGAGAAATATGGGATATACATTAAACGAGCAGGGTATATTTTATTTAGATGATAAAAAGAAAAAAGGCAATCGAGTTACAGATGTTAAATTTACTACGGAAAAGGATATTTTTAAATTTTTGGATATGAAATATAAAGAACCGGAAGAAAGAGTAGATGCCTCAGCAATTCAAACATTATCAGCACAAGATATAGCACAGCGATATGTTAAAGAAAATGAACAACCGGTTAATATAAACGATGAGTTGGAAAAACTATTGAACAAACGTTTAACTCTTAATCTTTTTAGAAGATCTAAAAAAACTCAAATGTTTGATAAAAATGGTAATTTAACATATGTTGATTCAAAACATATGAAAAGTAAAGGGAAAAAAACGACCAGAACTATTTCAAAAATATTAAATGATTTTCGTAAAGACAACTTTAACTATTTAGATAAAATTCCTAGACAAAGTTTAGTAAAATTATTAAAAGAGGCAAATGAAACCTATTGGAATAATCATCCTATATTAACAAATAAAGAGTATGATGTTTTAACAACATATTTGAAGGAAAAACATACAATAAAACTGAAATCATCAAATCAACTGAATAAAAACTATTTAAAAAAGTTGGGTAAAACTGAACAATTATTATTAGAAAAATTAAGAAAAAATAATTTTAAAAATATTCAAGAAATTAATAAGGATAATTTAATTAAATTATTTAATGATTCAATAACATTATATTATGACGGTAAGGCAATATTAGAGGTTGATGAATATAAATTAATTAGTGTGTATTTGAAACACCAATATAAATTTGATCTTGATACGGTTGTGGAATTTAAAGAAGAAGAAAAAAATAAAAAGAAAAGAATAAAAGAAGAGAAGGAACTCTCCAAAGCAGAAGCCAAAGAAGAAAAGAAAGCACCACCCAAAGCAGAAGCAAAAGAAGAGAAGGAACTGTCCAAAGCCGAAACAAAAGAAGAAAAGAAAGCACAGCCCAAAGCAGAACCCAAAGAAAAACCCAAAGAAAAACCCAAAGAAAAAAAGAAAACTGTTAAAAAAAGAAAAGAACCCAATGAGAAAAAAGAACCTAAAAATAAAACTGTTAAAAATAAAACTCAAATGAAGGTAATTGAAGAATTTCGCGAAAAAGGAATTACTATAATTGAAAAATTAACAGAGAAAAAAATCAATAAACTATTGATAGAATCATCAAAATCATATTACAATCAACATCCATTTATGACGGATAATGAGTATGATATAATTCGAGAATACGCAAAAAAAAAATATCCAAAAATTGAAGGCGCGAATATGATAGGTGTGTCGGTTGAAAAAAATAAAGTAAAATTGCCATATTTTATGGGGTCAATGGATAAAATAAAACCAGATACAGGTGCGCTAGATAAATGGAAAAAAAAATACAAGGGATCATTTGTTATTTCAGGAAAATTAGACGGTGTAAGTGGACTATATAGTACAGAAAACAATGAACAAAAATTATACACCCGCGGGGATGGGGTACATGGACATGATATATCACACTTAGTTGAACATTTAAAATTGCCAACAGAAGAAAATATGGTTATTCGTGGTGAATTTATTATAAAAGAAAAGACATTTCAAGAAAAATATAAGGGTAAATTTTCGAATTCTAGAAACTTTGTATCTGGTATTATCAACTCTAAAAAAATAAACACAGAATACGTTAAAGACCTAGATTTTGTAGCATATGAATTAATTAACCCAGAACTAACGCCGGAAAAACAATTTGAGTATTTAAATAAATTAAATGTAGATGTTGTAAAAAATATAACTGTATCAAATATTACAAATAAAGACCTATCCGATATGTTAGTATCGTGGAGAACTACATATACATATCAAATAGATGGAATTATTGTTGTAAATAATGAGATTTATCCACGCAAAGAAAAAAATCCAGAACACGCGTTTGCTTTTAAAATGATACTAGGAGACCAAATAGCCGAAGCAAAGGTAATTGATTTATTATGGTCTCCAAGTAAAGATGGATTATTAAAGCCAAAAATAAGAATAGAACCAGTTCATCTAGGTGGTGTTAAAATAGAATATGCAACTGCGTTTAATGGTGGTTTCGTTGAGAAAAATAATTTAGGTGTTGGTGCATTAGTTAAACTCATTCGAAGTGGCGATGTCATTCCGCACATTATGGAGGTGGTTGAACCTGCCGAAAAAATAAAATGGCCAGAAGTGGATTATGAATGGACGGATAAACACGTTGATATTAGACTAAAAAATAAAGATGAAAATGATATTGTCCGTTCTAAAAATATTGCCGGATTTTTTATAATTTTAGGTGTAAAACAGCTTGGACAAGGAAATGTTGATAGAATTATTAAAGCAGGTTATAATGACATATGTTCAATTATTGCTATGTCAAAAGATGATTTATTAAAAGTAGATGGTTTCAAAGAAAAACTAGCAACAAATGTTTACAATAATATTCACGAAGGTTTAGAAAAAGCATCGTTAAGTAAATTAATGGCTGCATCTAATATATTTGGAGCGGGGTTTGCGGAAAAACGGTTCGAATTAATAATAAATAATTTACCAAACATATTAACAGATAAATCATCAAACGAAGATAAGATACGTAAAATAAAGGAAGTGAAGGGTATGTCGTCAAAAACAGCCAGTAAATTCATTGAAAATATTGATAATTTTAATGCGTTTTTGGAAAAATGTAAATTAAAACATAAACGAATTGTAAAAGATGAAGAAAAGGAACCAATACAATTAGACCATGAATTATATGCGAAAAATATAGTATTAACTGGTTTCCGTGATTCGCAGTTAGAAACTAGGTTAAAAAAACTAGGTGTAAATATTTCAACAAGTATTAGTAAGAATACATTTTTGGTTGTTGTAAAATCACTTGATGAAAAAACGGGTAAGGTTGAAAAAGCAAAGGAGAAAAATATTCAAATGATGGAATTAGATAAATTCAAAGAGAGATATTTGAATTAGACAGACTAAAAAGAAAAATGCGATTGTGGTAAGGGGTGTCGCACACATCATCACTATGTATAATACACATACAAACAAAAATTGAATTATGCTACGGATCAAGACCCAAAATATATATCATTGAATATAATGCAAGTATCCAAACAATTTTATGAAAACCACGCAGCCCATTTTTCCGACACCCGTTTCTGTATATGGGACGTGGTTCGCGAGTTTGGAGATTCTCGATTTACTCCCAATTCATTCGTATTAGATGTTGGTTGTGGAAATGGCAAGAATATGAAATATTTCAATGACAAATGTAGCATAGTCGGTATTGATAAAAGTGAAAAGTTAACTTCAATATGTCAATCGCGGGGATTAAATGTGGCATGTGCTGACGTGTGTAATATGCCATATGAAGATAACAGTTTTGATTATATTATTAGTATTGCGGTCATTCATCACTTAGATAGTGATGAAAAACGGATTGACGCAGTAAATGAGATGCTGCGCGTATTGAAGCCGGGGGGACATGCCCTTGTAACGGTATGGGCGTATGAAAGTGATGAATATTCTAAGAAAAAGAAATTCGTATTGGGGGACAATATTGTCTCATTTGGAAAGGAGAACGCAGAGCGCTACTATTATATCTATAATAAAAGTATGTTTTCCAACTTTATGAATTCCGTTCAATGTAGTTCCAAGGAGTTTATGTGGGAACGCGGTAATTGGAACGCAATATTTGTGAAGTAATTCATAATGCTTATTCAAACAGGGAAACGCCTGAAAAGTTTAGAAGAAAATCACATCAATAATAAAAAATATAATCTGTTATTTTTTATTATTCATTTTTTATTTTTTATTATTCATTTTTTTTCTCTCTTCTCTAGTTTTTTTAAAAAATGAAAGTTTGTAGAGAATTAATAAAATAACAACATTATGTAATTTATTAATCATATTCTGAAAAAAGTTTGCAAAATAAATATTTGAGAGAAGAGAGAAAATAATAATTAAATTAATTAATTAATATAATATTAATAAATTATATATGGTTTATCATAAAAAAAAAGGAATGAAGACTAGAAAAGTAAGAAATTTAAAACGAAAAACAAGAAGACATAAAAGAAGAGTAGGCGGTCGTGGTTCAGCATTATCATCCATATTAGGTATTCCAGATACACTTCGAGAAATGCATCGGGCAAATACACCAAAAAGAAGTTCAGGAACCATGAAAAAAAGTTCAGGAACCAGAAAACGCAAAAGATCATCAAGAAAAAAAAAGGGGGAAAAACAGAATGGTCTGCAAGATACACTTCGAGAAATGCGTAAGGCAACTACACCAAGAAAAAGAACAGGAACCAGAAAACGCAAAAGATCATCAACAGACACAGATGAATTAGAATCATCAACAGACACAGATAAATTAGTATCACGAAACCCTGGACTGAGTTTAAAAACACTAAATTTGAACCCCGAAATAAGAAGGGCCGCGAAACCACCAACCGATAGCGATGACTCCCTCTACTAAATTATTTCACAATGTTTAGAAATAACTGCCAATTCAATATGTGTGCGAAATTAATCCATAAGAAGTACGGAATATAAAAGTAATATAAATCATTAAAATAAGTATAAAAAAAGACAAGTCTTAAAAATGAAAGAACAACCAATGTACTCATTACAAGCAAACTACTATCATATTTATTTTTGCCTCTATTAGAGTTAAAAGTATATAACCATAAACCTTGAAGAGCACTTTCTAAAAGAGTTGTTCTTATTAATGAATTTTTCAAGCAATTATTCGTTTTTGACGATAAAATAGTAAATGTTAAATAGAATAATAACGCGTAAAGAATAGGCCAAACAATACCAAAAACAAATGACGGTGGTTGCCAACGAGACTTTTTGTCTGTATCTTTAAATTCATTGGTATTATTAAAGTTGGATAAAACGGATGTTAAAAAAGGAGACGCGCTCACAAATATGTGAAAAATATTCATGTTATATATTACTTTGATAAATAATTAATGGCGCTTAATAAAACACTTTCTTGTGAATTTAATTTTCTAAAAATAATACATTCATCCATTTTTATCTGCATATATTTATTAAATCTACTTTTACAGACAACATATGTTCCATTTTGACAAATATTTATGTCGCAAACTATTGCCCCTTTTGTCAACTTGATATCATCATTATCAAATAATCTGTTTAATGGAATCCACCGAATAAAAGAACCTGCTTTCAAGTCAGGTATATCAGATACGGCTATATAATTTTTAAGCTTTTCCATAATAGATGATATGGTTTCATCATCTAAATCTAAATCCATAAGTGAATTCATTTTATTTTCATCTATTTTATCACTATTAAGTTCAAGTATTTCTTCATTATTTTCATTCTCTAGTGCTTGAAGCAATACATCAACATCAAAATTCCCCATGTTATATAATATAACAATAATAGTTTCAAATCATTTATCAATATCAATATCAGTATCAATATCAATATGATATCTTAATTGTAAAAATAGTTAAAAAACAGACAATATTATATATAATGTATTCTCCATACGAGAAATTGGCAATCTCCTATGTAAATACACTAAATAATTTAATTCAAAATGAAAAATCAACAGATGATGAAAATAATTATTTACTCCGTAAAACAATAACAGATGCTATAAGTGAACTAGAAAACAATGGTTGTAAAATTAGAGTATCTGGTAATATGCTAGTATTGGTGGAGGTGAATGAAGGACATATTCTATCACGTTTATAAGTATTTTACACATCAGAAGTTTATTAGTAGCTACAACAATAGAAAAGTTCATAATATAACTAATTATTATATCTAATTATTTCAAACATATTTCATGTATAGTTAAACATTGTATATGGGTAATATATGCGAAAGCTCACTCGTATTTATTGCGTTGTTTCCAAAATACATTTCAATAAATTTTTTTGTTTTATCATTTTTTAATGACATAATGATATTATTATATTTTTGAATTAATTCATCTTTGCTATATGATTCTGTGTCGTTTAATTTTACAGTAATGAGATGATTTTCAACCAAATATTCAACATCTCCTTCTACGAGTAAATAATCAAAATTATATTTTCCAACACCATAACCACGATTAATTAATAACGTTGGTTCTTTTTTACCAGGTTTATTAATATAATTTTTTTTCTCAATATTAGAATATTTTTTAACAACGAGTTCATTTGCTTTAATATCAGAACTATATATTAATAATGTTTTACTAGAATCTTGTGTTAAAATATCTTTACATTGATTCCATACTATGCTACCAACATTTACAGTAAACCCTAATTGTGATAATGTTGTTGAATTTTTATAAAATGTTTTAAGTTTAGAAACAGTATTTTTACAACCAAAAACGGTATAATTATTTATTTCTAAAACAAAATGCTTATTTGATTTATTATTTTTGTTGTTTTGAATAATCATAACAATTGTATTTTGTTTTGTATCAATATAATTGTCATTACAATGTTCAATGTTTAAAATTTTAAAATTTTTGGAAATGTATTCTCTTGTTTTATTATAATAAAGACAATTTAAAAAATTATTGGGTAAAATAAAACTAAGTATGCCGCCCGCCGATAATAATCGCAGTGATTTTATAATAAATAAAATAAATATATTTGGACGACCATCAAAAAAATCGTAATATTCTGGTAGAACGTCTTCTTTTTTCACAACAAAGTAAGGAGGGTTGCCAATGATTAAATCATATTTTTTATCATTATTTGGAAATAGTTTTAAATAATCATTATTAATTAAGTTAACGTTGTCAAAATCCAAATCTTTTATAGATTCAAATATAATATTATTATGTTCTACTCCGGTAATATCAAGATTGTTAAAACATCGGTTTAATGCGTAAATATATTCACATGAACCACACGATGGTTCTAAAACAGTTTTAATATTTTTAAAATATGGTTCAAGTAATTTCAATGTATTATTAATAGTAATCGGTGGTGTAAAAAAAATCCCCTCCTTTTTTTTATCTTCTTTATTAATTTTTTTTCTCAATTTATTCGATAATTCACTATATTCCATAATAAAAATAATGGAATATCTTTAAATCTTCAATCGTATCATTATGTTTAGACCTTTTCTCATTTGAAATCCAAATTTGAATTAAGATTTAAAAATAATTCTTATTTTTCGTGGTTTTATTCTTTTTGTATATATATATATATATATATGGATTTATTGATTAGAAATAAAGGATTGGACCCTATAACATTAGATGAATATAATATTCAAGAATGGGTAGATTTAGATAATGATAATATTGTATTTTATATAATAGATGACAATAAGAAGGATGAATCGAATATATTTTTATTGAAAAAAAGCTATTTCATATCTCCAATAGATAACATTGTATTCAAAAAATGTGTTTTAAACAATAATCAGTTAAATATTGAATCTACAAATAAATTAAAACCAACCTACATCAATGTTGGATTTTTTATGAATAAATCATTCGTTATAAATTATAGTAATTTTGTCAAAACACTTAATACATCAAGGTCGCGTATATTTAAGTTATTAAAAAACGACATGGTTGATTCGTTTATTAATTTAAAAGAGATGAAAATGGCACATTTAGAACTATATAACATAGATTCTAAGGAATACGGCGAACAAAGAAACTTACCACATAGTATGGATATTTACTTTAATGAATCAGCACACGGTGCGCTAAGAAATTATAGTTATCAATGGGATCAGGCAATAAATCAATATTTAATACAAGGGGAGACATATTTTAAACATAGTGATTTTACTAAGCATTATAATCGTTATGGCGATACGAAAGAACTTGCTATACAGAATGTAAAAGATAAAATCAAATATATAGACGATGCGTTTTTAGAAACAGCCCCTCGAGCAAATAAACCAGTGGTTTTATGGCGTGGAATGCAGAATAAATTCAGGACAAATGAAAGAAAGGCTTTTGTAAAACCTGAATATATGGATGAAAATGGAGACATTGCTATCGCAAAAAATTATACATCTGTAAGTAAATTGAAAACTGAGGCTGAGAAATTCATGAAACCGAAATGTTGTTTATACAAGATTATATTAGAAAAAGGAATGCCTCATATAGACATGAAAGGTACAACAAAATTCAAAAGAGAACAAGAAGTATTATTACCTAGAAATATAAAATTTACATTGATAGATAAAATTGTTGTTGATAAAAGACCAGTATTTGTTGTAAATGCGTCGTTCATTAATGATGAACAATTTAAAACACATACCGGATGTATGAAATTCAAAGAGGTAAAAATAACACCTCTAAAAATAAATATACTAAAACCAAGTAAAGAAAAAAAAGCGACTCGTGTAAAAAATACAACAACCAAGACAAAAGAAAAAAAAAATAAAACGATTAAGGTAGAAAAAAATAAAAAGGATAATATAGAAACCCTTGTAGATGTTGTAGTAGACACTAATATTGTAAATCGACCAATCGGTCCAGAGCTACCTTCTCAAATACATAAACTAAAAAGATGTTTGAATGGAACGCGACGGAATAAAAAAACAGGCGAATGTGAAAAGATAGAATCAATTAATACCGTACCCACAACAAAGCCGAAAATCCAAGTTCAACCACCATCTATACCAGTTAGGAAAACTAAACCAGGGGTCAAGCGGTCTAGATGTCAAAATGGTACACGAAAAAATAAAAAGACGGGTAAGTGTGAATAATTGCGCCCTTACATCCTTACACCATTGAAGATGTAAGTTCCGTTTGAAAAAAATAATAAAAATTACGAAAATATAATTATTATTATTTATGTAAAAAACAACACCATTGAAGATTTAAAATGATGCGCCAAAAGAACCACCCAATGCTTCATTTGCTGCCATTAAGTCGGGCGCTTGAAATTGGTCAATACTAGTTCCTCCTTGATAATTGTCTCCATTTTGGTTATATGTTATACCGGATGGTTGTGTTGGCTCATGCTTCAAAACAAGTTTTTCCGGACTTGGAAAGTTTCCAGGTGCTTGGTTTGGTATAATAGATTCACTTCTTCTTTCTTTTTCCCTTGGTTCCATATTTTCTTTGATGGCTTGTTCGCCAGTAATAAAGTCCATAATTCTATTAAATAAAATATTAGATTTTTCTCCCAGTTTGGTTTGAAGACTTAAAATAATAACTAATGTTCCTAGAATAATACTTGTTAATACAAATGGCTCATATGGTTCTCCGCTATAAGTAGGTACAAATGTAACTAATCTGTGAACAAAATATAATCCAAAATATAAAATCAATATTTGGAATATCATTTCCAGTAATATTTCTAAACTTCCTTTTGTTTCATCAACCTCGGGAACATATTTTCTAGTTAATTTATTCAATAAAACAATAGGAACCGCAGATAAAACGGAATATTGTCCAATATTAAGTAATTCCGCCTTTGTATTATTATCAAAATTAAATACATGACTTACAAAATCATTTTTTGATATTTTCTTAGATGTTTCTTCCAAATTATCCATATGTTTTATACATAGAAATTAATTATTTAATAAAATGACAATAAACAATTAATTAAAATTGATTTAGGTTGTTTTCCAGAAATACTATTATATAAAAAATGGTAAAAAAATGTATCGAAGAATATAACAACAACGAGAACAACCAATATTTCGAAAAGTTCCCGTTTGAATTAAGTAATTTTCAAAAGTATGCGATTGAGGGAATTGTTTCAAATAACCATGTTCTTGTAACAGCTCATACGGGTTCTGGAAAAACATTGCCGGCTGAATTTGCGATAGAATATTTTACTAGCAAAGGAAAAAAATTAATTTATACAAGCCCAATTAAAGCATTATCAAATCAAAAATATTATGAATTCAGTAAAGCATATCCTCATATCAGTTTTGGAATTTTAACCGGCGATATTAAATTTAATCCAGAGGCACAAGTATTGATTATGACAACCGAGATTCTCCAAAATACATTATACAAAATGAAGAATAAAACAGAAACCGACATATTGGATTTTAATATGGATATTGACAATGAGTTATCTTGTGTAATATTTGACGAAATTCATTATATAAATGACCAACATCGAGGAAAAGTATGGGAAACAAGCATTTTACTATTGCCAGAGCATGTTCAACTATTAATGTTGTCAGCAACGATTGACAATCCCGAAGTATTTGCTAAATGGTGTGAAAGTAGATATGTGGATTCAAAAAAGGAGGTTTATTTGGCGCCAACAAATCACAGGGTTGTGCCATTGAAACATTATTTTTACACAACCGTAAACGAACACATATTTAAAGTATTAAAAGATAAAGAAAAGGAAAAAGAAATTCGTAATTTCATTAATAAACTACATATAATTAAAGAGAATAACCTACAAGAAGATACATATTTAAAAACAAAGAAAATGTTGGACCTGTTTAGTTTGAAGAATTGTTTTATAAAACCACAGTTTGTTTTGAATAAATTAATTAAACATTTATACGATGAAAAAATGTTGCCTGCGTTATGTTTTGTATTTTCTAGAAAAAATGTAGAAAGATATGCGAATGAAATTACAGTAAATTTATTTGATTACGACGATGCCCATATTCCGTCAATAATTCAAAAAGAGTGTGATAAAATAATTAGAAAACTACCAAATTATCAGGAGTATTTAAATTTACCAGAATATGTAAATATGATTAAACTTTTAGAGAAGGGTATTGCGATACACCATAGTGGAGTTATGCCTATATTACGCGAACTGGTTGAGTTGCTTTTTGGTCGAGGATATATTAAAGTGTTATTTGCGACAGAAACATTTGCGGTTGGTATAAATATGCCAACCAAAACAGTTATGTTTACAAATATGAGTAAATATACAGAGGATGGTCTAAGAAGAATATACTCACATGAATATACTCAAATGGCAGGGCGTGCGGGTAGAAGAGGGTTGGATACAATCGGTCATGTAATTCATTTGCCAAACATGTATTCAAATAATTTACCATGTTGGAATGAATATAAAAATATATTGAGTGGAAAACCCCAGGTACTTATTTCAAAGTTTAAAATATCATATCATTTATTGCTGAATATGATAGATGCTGAGGATTATAGTTTTGATTCATTTGTTGAAAAAAGTATGATGCATAATGAGATTTTAAAGCAATTAAAAGGACAACTGGATTATATTTTAACATTAAAAGACAAATATCAAAAACAAAAAAGCATAGCATACATGGGTCCGGTTGACGCCATTCAAAAATACATTGAATTAGAAGATAAACTCAAAACAGTAAATCAACCGAAGAAAAAACGTCCAATATTAAACGAAATGGAAAAAATAAAATTCGATAATAAACAATTTGTAAGAGATTTGGAAAAGTTCAAGAATCAACTCGCAACAGAGGAAGAAATAAAAAAGAATGAAATGTATTTTGACAATATAAAAAAATATATTCAAACAAATGTGAATAAAATATTGTATACGTTAGAATCGTGGGAGTTTATAAAAAAAGAAGAGGATAAATATGAACTAACTTGGAAAGGAAAAATAGCAGCGAATGTAAATGAGGTTCATGGTTTAATGATGGGTGAAATAATGAACGATGATGCGTTTAATGAATTATCAAGTGAAGAATTAGTGAGTGTATTTAGTTGCTTTACCAATATAAATATTCGAGATGATATCAAGTCGCCTTTTCCCAAAAGTACGGTAAATAATGTAAATAACATTGCTACAAAAATGTTTAATTTATTGAATAAGTTCGAAGATTATGAGTGTAAAAATAATATAGATGTTTCAAAGGGTGATAAGGAAATCAACTTTGATATAATGAATGAAGTAATGGATTGGTATAACGCAACAGATGAAACACAATGTAAAAAAATATTGAATAATTTGAACACGGAGAAGGACATATTTTTGGGTGAATTTGTAAAAGGATTATTGAAAATTATAAATATTGTGAATGAAATAAAAAATGTGTGTGAACTTACAGGAAATGTTGCGTTAAACGCAAAGTTAAATAACATAAGTGAAAAAATATTGAAATATGTCGCTACAAATCAATCATTATATGTATAACAATTGTTGGTAAAAGTATTTAAACATTTATAATTATATTTTTTATATGGAAACTATTGCGAAATCAAATGATTTTGAAGTATCTGAAAACCCCAAGAATGAGGTAGTTGATGAAACTAAGGAAGAAGAACAAAAACCAGTCGAGGTTCGTTTGGTGGATGTACCTATATCAAATGAAAATATGGCATTAAATGTATTGGTATCATTTGTTCAATTGGCGCATACAAAAGGAGTGTACTCTATGGAAGAGTCCTCTAAAATTTGGGAATGTATTCGACTCTTCCAGAAGAAAGAATAAGTTTAATAAATCATTATTTAATATATTTTATATTAAATGATGACATTGGGTAAAGAACATAATTTATCGGGACTGAAACTAGTAGAGTTAATAATTTTAGCAAAAACAATTGAGTTTCCTTTTACGAATCTTGATTTATGTAATATTCAAGATTGGAGTCAGGTCGACCTGTATGATGCTGCAATAAGTGTTGTAGTAGAAAATAATATATTAGTACACGCATCATTAAAGATATGCAACACATTTTCACCATTAAAACTCCTATTTAAAACAACAATACGAAATTATATTAAAAAATATTCAAAATAATATTCAACGGTGTAAAATCGAAGGCTGAATTGATGAAAGAAATAAAACAAGAAGAATACAAAGTGAAAGGAACAGAGAGCAAAATAATTGAAACACTATAGAAGGAAAATAATTTATTTTCATTTTATTATAGTTGATATGTTATTCATATATGTTTTTTTTTAAATTAATTTAATCAAGGTATATTTTTTTAAAAATCTTCATAACATTTTCTGGTGTATATTCTTTATACACATTCCAATCTTTTTTTGATTCAACTTCTGGATTAAAATTTAATAGAATTTCTGTTAAATCTCTTTCATTTGTATACCAAATTGCTTTTTCTTTTAATAGATGAACATGACCTGGATATCCTATATTTTTACATATAATTGGTTTGTTTAATGTTGAAAATTCACCCATTGATAAACTCATAACTTCTCCATCTTGGCGAGCCCATAGATTAGCATCACAAGTGTTTAAAAATTCAACTTTTTCATCCAACTTTGTAATCATAGGTAAATGAATTATATTTGGTAAATCCGGACAAAATTTAGTAAAATTCGCAAATAAGAAATAAATATGTGGATTTTTTTGAGCAATATTATATACTACGGTATGAACGAACTTAATACTGAAATTATCTTTTCCACCATATCCAGCAAAAACTTTTGCGTCTTTTGGTATATTTAATTTTTCCCTCATATTTCGGTCGTGTTTAGGTAGATTAATCATGTGAGGCACTACAGGATATTTTCCATTATTTCCAATAACCCAACTGCTAATTGAGCTATATATTTGACCATGTGGTTGTCTACAACTAAAAACACAATGAATACAATTTTTTGCGATTTTACTTAGTCTAGAATCTAATTCACCAGATTTTATAATATAAATATGACTAATATTATATTTTACTATGAAATTATCAACTTCTTTAAAGTTATCTGTTTCTTGAACAACAAATTTTTCTTTAAATTTATCTATTATATTTTGTTTACTGTCTTTGTTATTCTTATCATATAATATAAAAGATTTATTACCTAAAATAGTTTGATTAAAATACGCATAATCATATAAACTAACAGTTGTTCCTCGTTCGCATAATTGATTATCCCAAAATGCGATATTCATGTATGTTCTATTAATTTATTCATATATGTTTTTTTTTAAATTAATATTTACACATTTGAAATTCTAAAAGGTGTAAAAACATATAAAAATAAAGTTGATTAATTGTAAATTCATTAATTGTAAATTCATAATATTAAAAAATATTATATATTTAGTCTATATATTCATGTGTTATAGCAAGGAATCATCAATTACAGCATTTATTGTTGGAAGTATTTCAAGTTTATATTTAATAACTTGTTCTAAAAATAATTTTAATAAACATATTGGATTATTCTTATTTTCAGTAACTCTTATGCAGTTCGCCGAATACTTATTATGGTATGACCAGAAATGTGGGCTGATAAACAAAACTACATCTAAACTCCTACCTATTGTTTTAACATTACAACCCCTTGCTATATTTGTGGGAGCGTATATTTATAATACGATGAATATTCCATTAAATATATTGATACTTATAATAACGATTTTAACCATTATAATGGTCTATCTCCTTCATTGGGCATTTACCCTTAATGGAAATTGGTGTACTCGTCCAAATGAAAATAACAGTCTTCAGTGGGCAAATATTAAATATATATGGCAACTTGGGTTCTTATATTATGGTGTTTTTATTGTATCGCCGTTTCTCTTCAAATCTAAATGGAGAGGAATTATGTTATTCCTAGTTGGTCTTATTACATATCTATTTACTAGATACCCGAATTTTCATACGTCATATAGTAGATGGTGCTATTTCTCCGCATATACGCCTTTACTTTTTATTATAGTTGACATTATAGGAATTAAATAGGGAATGAAAAAACGGTCTATTAACTTTTGAACCATTCGAGTTGAAATGACTTTTTATTCGAACATTTGGGTTATTTGTTTTTTATAACATAATATTTCCTTTTTGTAATTATAATACATATATACATATATACAGACCATTATTCATTTATAACATAGAATAAAAATAAAAATAAAAATAAAATTGATTTATTATTAATTTATTATTTAAATATAATGAATTAATATATGTTAAGACGAAGTGGTATATTAACAACTAGTAAAAGAATACACCCGCATTCAATATCAATTGTATGTCAGATATGTAAAATAATTGACTGGGCTGCAAATTGTACAATATGTGGAAACCGTATATGCGAACATTGTGTTGTAGAAAATTCAACTCATTGTTTATCATGTAAGTCAACGTATAATATACGCGATTCAGATGAAAAAATATCAATTGTGCGTATTCCTGTAAAAACAGGTGGCGCAAAATTAATGTACGTTAGACCCCGGTCATGGTCTTGTTGTTTTTAATTACTCATCGTACAACATAAGCGCCATTGCGGCATAGTTATGTAAGTCGATTAATGTATCGCGTATTTTTTCATCTTCAACCATTGATACCTGAGACTTAGAAATATTCATTGCCCTTTTTATTTTATCTTCAATGCGTACTAATACGCCAATAAATCCAAATTCAGCAAAGGCATCTCCGTAATCCTTGTTCTTTTTAATAAATAATTCCAATCCCTCATTTTGTATTTTTTTTAATTGTTCTACACGATTCATATAAACCATAATTTTTTTTCTTTAAACGCATTTATTTTAGTTTGTATACCAACCATATAGTTAGCATGAACAAAATATACTGGTTCTTTTGAATTATTAAATTTTTCTTGGGCTTCCCTAAAATGTGGTTCTGGTTTTAAATTACCAAGGGTGTGAACATAAATATAAACATAAATATAAACATAAATATATAATAATACTATAATGTCATTCTATGCTGTTGCGAATGGAAGAACAACCGGAATATTTTTAAATTGGAATGATTGCAATAATTCAGTAAAAGGATATAAAAATGCTTTATATAAAAAATTTGATACAAAAAAAGAAGCAGAGATTTTTATTTCATTACAAGAAATAATTGTAGATGATACTAGTGATACTAACCCTCAAAAACAAAATGATATATTGTCTTTTTTTAATCCAGACTATTATGTTTATACAGATGGCGCTTGTTCTAATAATGGAAAAGATAATGCTTTCGCGGGTATAGGTATATTTTTTGGTATAAATGATAATCGTAATATATCAAAAAATATAGAAGGTAAACAAACAAACAATACAGCAGAGTTGAGTGCTATTATTGAAACTTATAATATTATAGAAAATGATATTATAAATGGGAAAAAAATAGCAATAGTAAGTGATTCCGAATACGCAATAAAATGTGCTTCTTCTTATGGTGAAAAATGCTTTAAAAAAGATTGGAATGTAGATATACCGAATAAAGAGTTAGTTAAAACTGCGTATGAATTGTATAAAAATAAACTAAATATCCAATTCATTCATATAAAAGCACATACAAATAATACAGACACTCATTCAATTGGTAATGATAATGCGGATAAATTGGCAAATCTTGCTATTGGGTTAGAAAGTTGTCCTTACGAAAAATCTATAAAAATATATTTAAAGGTTCCTTTTAAAAAAAAAGATGAAATTAAAAAGGTAGGAGGAATGTGGGATAGAGATAAGAAGAAATGGTTTGTATATGATAATAATAAAAATATAGAAAAAATATTAACACATTTTTCCAAAGAATAACCAGAGTTTAACTGTGCCATTTTAAATCTTCAACTGTGTATAAAAATCAACAGAATTAACAACATAAACAAATATCTTGGTATTACATTATGGACAATAAACTTTTCGAAGATAATTATACTAAAATAGTTGAACCCAAATATGGAAATAAAAGAAATAATACAATGGATAAAATACTGACCAACAATATATCTGCAAATCACATATATTCAATAAGTAATAATGACCGTGTTGATATGACATCGTATGATACGTATAGTATTGACCCAATTGGGTGTAAAGATGCGGATGATGCCTTTTCTGTTTATACCGAGAATGGTAAATTATATTTTGCGATTCATATTGCTGACCCAACTGAACATATAGAATTAGGTTCAAATTTATGGAAGGATATTGTTTCAAGAACAACAACGAAATACCCGTCAAATCGCGCACCAATACACCTGATGCCAGATGAAGTATTAGAACTGTCCAGTTTACAAGGAACAGTTGATGGTAATATAAAAAATGCGATTACGGTATTAACTCAAATTAATTCAACCACATACGAGCCAATTAATGAAATTAAGTTATTATTTACCACTATTTTTGTTAAAAAAGATAACGCATTCAGTTATAATAGTGCGTCGGTTGTTTGCGACGAAGTTGACGCTTTTGATATAGGATTAAAAATAAGTGAAATATTAAAAGCGAGACGTTCGTTGAAAACAAAAGGGGTAAAATTAAATGAAGTATCAACCGCATATCCAATATATGACAATAATCACGTCTATTTATATGAAGACACAAAACAAGAAATATTGATGAAACAAATGATTGCCGAATTTGCTATTTTCGCGAACTCTTTTGTGGGCGAATATCTAAAAATAAATTTAAACACTGGTATTTTTAGAACGTGTAATGCGAACGAATGGTTGCAAACTGTGTATAATGAAATATCAGGCGAAGAACTTTTGCAGGAAATAATAACCAACGGAATTCGCGCGGATTATATGTCCAATATTGAATCACATGATTTGGTAGGAATGCCAGAATATTGTCATTTTACATCACCGATTCGTCGTTTATCCGATTGTGTATGTCATTATTTATTAAAATATATACATTTCAAACATAAAAATTACGAGATTCCTTTTTCAGTGAAAGAATTAGACAATTTAAGCACAATATGTTTGAAAACTACGCGATTTGAGAAGAAAAACCAATATTTGGATATAAAATTTCGTTTATTGCAAGTGATGGCAAATATTATTTTTGAAAGTAATAAAATAGATATTAAATATTATATTACTGGATATAGTGGACTATTTTTGAATGTCATTATTTGTAATATAAATAAATTGCACGTCCATATGTCATATACACTGCGAGTTCGTGATTATATTAAAGATATAAACCCAAAAGAGAAAAAAGTAGTAAGCATTTCACGTGTAAGCTGTTTTACTAATTATGATGGAGGTACATTACCGGAATTAGACGCTGACATATTGGGTTAGTTTGAAAATATTATACACCTTTGAATATTTAATTCATTGGTACAACATATTCCGGATTTTCTTCATTTGATATATTATTTATCATATCTAATTCAATGGCGTTTCCTATTTTTTCTGCGATTCTTTTGTCTGGGTCTTCAACAACATCCGCAAAATCATCCATTGTATCTAGTACTGATGTTTCAAGTGTACTTAATACTGAATCTACATAATTTCGTCGCATCCCTTTAATTGCTGAGGAAACTCCCTTTTTAAGTGTTGTTAATTCGTCCTGTGTCATAGGAAGTGTATCTAATCCAGTTCGGTCATTAATATTATTCCATGTTTGGACCGCATCCTCATATTTTTTAGAATCATCTAAATTACTTAAATTTTTATTCATGTTTAAAAGTGATTGAAGTTTTGCGTATTTTTCCGGTCTAGCATCATATTCTACGTCATTGTAATCTGTATTTTCTTCCGGTGTTAACCCCTCCTTTAACTTCAAATATTGAAGTAAATATAATAGACCATACAAAATAAGTATAATAAACAATAAAGTATATCCTATTTTAACAAGTGTTTTAACATTAAAATTAAATTTCATATATACTGTATGTTGATATAAAAAATGTTGTAAATTAAATAATCATTTCTAGTCTTATTTTCTTTTTAAGCGAATCTTGGTCCACAAAAAGATGTAATTTAAATTTTTCATGGTCATAATTAGTTTTGGAACATGGTGTGAATATTCTAGAAAGCATTTTAATTTCAGGTAAATATACACTATATAGAAACAGTCCATCGTTTCTTTCTATTTTATCGAAAATATAACCATCGTATATTTTTTCCAATGTTTCTTTTTTATTTATACACAGGTCTAATAAACTACAATCAATTTGTACTTTTCTAATAGCACGCATTGAAGTATTGATATAATCTAACTGGTTTATCCATTTTTCATAAAAGTTTAAAGCATCATTACTAATAAAACATAATTTTTCATTTTTCATAAATATAATCATGTTTAATAAATCAACAATACGTCGAATTGGCGACGTTATGTGTATGTAATAATCCAATTTAAGAAGTTCATGTCCATTTGAATTGCTGTGTTTGTATTGCCCACATGTATTATTCCAAACTTGAATAAATGTACAAACATTATCGGGTAAATTATCTGGTAATACGCTAATCTTGCTTTTTTTTACTTCAACACATCTATATATTGCGTTGTTGTGTGAAGACATTTTTATAGCACAATAATTATTTGTCATAATCATTAAATATGAAACAACGTCGTGGCTATTGTTAATCGATTTTAAAAATTTATATTTTTTGGATAAAGGTAATAAAATATTTTTAATAGAATTATAATCTTTGAATTTTATTAACGCGCGTTCTTCATATACAAAATTTTTAAACAAATTTACTATACAGTTATCATAATCTACTGAAATAATTTCATTATTTTGAATTTTAAAATCAATAACAAACGCGAATCGTTTATCTTTTTCTTTTAAACTACACAATGATTCTGATAATATAGCCGGCAACATTGACCGTTTTCTATCAGGTAAATATATCGTTGATATTCTTTGTGCGAAAGAATCCCATAATTCAAGAGCATCTAACCAAACAATTACATTTGAAATATATATACTTATTACTGTGTAATCATCGTATTCTTGAATACTCATTGCGTCATCATAATCGGTTGTAGTGGATGAATCTATTGAGAATATATTAAAATTAGTTCTATCTTTAATGTTGGGATTTTTATTACAAATATGTTCAAAACATTCTTCTTGCGATTTAACCTTTAACGCGTTTTTTGTTTGTTTGGTAAAATTTTGAATAGATGTTTGGAGACATTTGCAGTATAATTGATATTCATAGAAATATTCAATTTGATTTACACCTCCAATGACTTGTTGAATAATACCGAATGGATGTTTTTGTTCCCAGTGTTCGAATTTAATCAATACATATTTATTATAATATTTTTTCTCAAAACCAACCTTTTTGATTTCGTATGGAACAATAAAACATGGAATTTTTTTATCGTCTGGTATGCATTTGTATAAATATTTATTTTTATATTTTCCAAACATTTTATTGTTTTCTAAAACCAAAATGCCAGGGATTTGTTTCATTGATCGCACTGACGAATGTTTTAAGAGACATTTATTATTAGATATATCAAATGTATCAAAATGAAATAATTTATTTGATATAGGGCAAATATCTAGTTCAATTACACAATTGTCTAATTCTTTTTGAACATACCACGATTTATAGTCTCTGTCTTCGCAAATGATTTTAAAGGTCATTATAATTAATTAAGATTTATTATTATTTGTCAAATAATAATGAATCAATTTTATAGTAAATCGGTTATCTATATATTTTTCTTATGTTAATTGTTGCTTGTGGGAAAGAGGTTTTCAATATTTCTTCGACTTTGTCAAAACAACAATCTCTGGAACAAGTAAAAAGGTCCATGCGCATCTTTTTAAATTCTGGCCAAGTATGAAGTGAAAAATGGCTTTCGGATAATAGATAAATAGCAGTCATGCCTTGGGGGTCAAACTTATGAACGAGTGAATTTAATATTGTCATGTTTGTATTTTCTAATATTTTTCTACACGTATTTAAAATAAATGGCTGTGAATCAATATTCGAATTTTCTATATTGTCAATATCAATTAAATAATGAACACCCACTGTTTTATTATTTGTATTAAAGAGAAATGCGATTAAAACGGTGGTAATTAAAATGGAAATTAAACTGGAAATATAAATATATAAATTATTATTCATTTATATTATGGTTAGAGTATATTTTAAATTAACAATAGTGTAAAACATACCTAATGAATTGATGAATTGTAATAATCTAATTTTTTTTCTAATTTTTTTGTTTCTTTATTTTGTAATTTATTAAAATTTATATCGGCGGCAACTATCATAAAATAGTCTCCCATAAATGTTTCAGTATTAACACTTATTACATCAGTATAATTAAATATTTTCGCAATAGACAACGTATTTTTTGGGTTGTTTCCATTTTTAATAAACATACCATTTTTTTTTAATTTTTTTTTACATTTATTTAAAAAACTATATGTATCTATGGGTGAATTATTATTAGAGTCTTCGGTCGTATCTACTATTATTAAATCAAAATAGTTATTTTTAAGTTTATTGATAGTTTTTGTTGCGTTTCCTATTATTATTTCAACGCGTGGGTCATTCTCAAAATTATTTACATCGAAATATTTTTGACTAACGTCAATTACGTCTTGGTCGATTTCTAACATTTTTACATTATTTATTGATTCATATTTCATAACTTCGCGTAGTGCCATTAAATCCCCGCCTCCTATAATCAATACATTCTCCATTTTTTTCAAATAAGCAGCAGGATAATGTACAATGGTTTCATGATATTTTTGCTCATCACTATTACATAGTTGCATTTCATCATTTAACATTAAACATTGTTTGGGATATGATTGGTCTTTTTCTTTAAATTCTACTATTTTAATATTTTGATATTCAGAATCATCTTCGTGTATAATTTCCCCCTTCATATTATAAATACGTTTAATTACTTCAAGCGGAGTTAAATTATCTTCAAGTCCTTCAACTGCTTTGCTAAAATAATTTATGGTTAAAATAGTAAATATTATTATTAATATTATTATTATTATTTTATCCAATATATCCATTTATATATAGTATTAGATTAAATCGTTTGATTAAATCGTTTGATTAAATCGTTTGATTAAATCATTGTATACTTAGATGTTAAACAATTAAAAAACACTTTAAAGAGAGACCTTAATATAATATATAATGACAGACAAAGCTCATATTTCAATGGTAGTATGTGGACACGTTGATGCTGGTAAATCCACAACAACCGGACACTTGATTTTTAAGTTGGGTGGAATCACTGAGCGTGAAATGCAAAAATTACAAGCAGAGGCAGACGCACAGGGTAAAAGTTCATTTGCCTTTGCGTATTATATGGATAAGGATAAGACAGAGCGCGAGCGTGGTGTTACTATTAATTGTACAACCAAAGAATTTTTTACAGATAGTTATCATTATACAATTGTAGATGCTCCTGGACATAGAGATTATGTTAAAAATATGATTACTGGTGCTGGTTGTGCTGATGTTGCTCTTTTGTTGGTTCCTGCTGACGCTGGTGGATTTGAAACCGCGATTGCGCGCGGCGACCATGCGACTGGCGAAGTTCAAGGACAAACAAGACAACACGCGCGTTTGCTTGGGCTACTTGGTATTGAAAAATTGATTGTGGGTGTAAATAAGATGGATTCTTGTAATTGGTCTGAGCAGCGTTTTAATGAAATCAAAGAAGAGATGACAAAGATGGTAGCACAAGCAGGATTTAAGCCCAAACAGGTTGCTTTTGTTCCATATAGTGGATTCGCAGGAGAAAATTTGGTAGAAAAGACAGATAAAATGCCGTGGTACACTGGGTGGAAGGTAAACCTGACAAAAGATACTACTGCCGAAGGGTTTACACTACACGATGCGTTGGAAAAAGTTGCGGCTCCACCCAAGCGGTTTCCAGAGAAACAAGTACGTATTCCCATTAATGGTGTATATAAAATAAAGGGAGTGGGTGATGTTATTACCGGAAGAGTAGAACAAGGAACTCTTAATACTGGTGATATTTGTCGTATTGCTCCTCGTGGATTAAGTGGGTTAAAAGTATTTAGTATTGAGATGCATCATAAAACTTGGGCATCGGCGACACCCGGGGACAATGTTGGTCTAAATATCAAGGGTCTTGATAAGGCAAACATGCCCAAGGTGGGTGATGTTATCTCGCTTGAAAAAGACCCAATTCTTGAACCAGTTGAGAGCTTTGTTGCTCAAATTGCTGTTCAAGAACATCCTGGGCAACTGAAACCTGGATTTTCTCCATGTGTACATGTTCGTACTGCAAAGTCAGCGTGTAAAATGAGTAAAATTTTCTGGAAGGTTGGGAAAAAGACCGGAAATGAAAAGTTGGAAGATCCTCCATTTTTGGAGTGTGGTGAATCTGCGGAGGTTGAATTTATTCCCCAACAGCCGATTTATTTAGAGAAATTCGAGGACAGTGATGGGCTTGGTAGAATCGCGGTAATGGATTCAAATCAACTGATTATGTTAGGAAAAGTAATGAGCGTAAAGTATAAACCATATAAGAAGTAAACAATAAACAATAAACAACAAAAATAAATAAAATAATTCAGTATGATATTTTATTTATTAATTTAATTAATACGCGCGCCGTAATGATCGACATAATCAAAAAATGTACACTCTTTAACTTTACACGTTTTGCATTTTTTCAAACTACGTTTAATATGTCTTTTACTTAAAGATGATAATTGTTTTTTATTATTATTATATCTTTTGATAACTCTTTTACAAGAAATACATTTAGTTTTTTTCATTTTTTTACACTTCTTTTTAAATGTTTTTTTCATTTTCTTTAAGAATCTTTCTTTCGAATATTTTTTTCCTCTATAGTGTACTTTTTCGGTTTTTGTCATATAATATTTAATAACATATTATTTTTAATTTATTGTTGAACCTTCGGTTTCTTTATTTGTTTCACACGTTTCCTTATTATTGTCTTGTTTTTGATTGTCTTGTTTTTGATTGTCTTCGTTTTCAACTCCCTCTACTACAAAATCACTATAACTCTTAACTGTTTTTTGCTTTATATTTTGAAGTTGTAAATAATGCATAAACATATATGGTGTAATAGCTAAATAATTCATAAATGTTCGATATTTAAAAGATATTATTTCTGTGTTTTGCTCTTTAAACTTTATACTATACCACCAATATGGCGGAATGTTGATTATTTGTCCCTCTTTTGCGGTTAATAAAATACTTTTCACCTTATTATAATCATTTAAATATTGTGGTTCAACCTTCCATGGATTAATTTTAGAATAAAATTCAAAATTTTCATAGTCATAAATAGGATATAGGTTATTAATATAATTCGGTGGAATTAACCGTATTTCAACACTGCCTGATATTACGTGAAAGAAATTTCTAAAATTTATTTCAAAACGAAGAGGTGTATGTGAATTTTTAGATCCAAGTAAATAATCGTGGTGTTTAATTAAACTACATGGTGGCATTAAAAACGGGTCATTATCTTGAATATATTTAATATTTTTTGTTTCAAGTAAAAAATCATTATTATTTTCAGAATAATAACTACCATCTTCATCTTTTTGGAATAATTTTGTTGCTTCGGTATATTTTAACGGGATATAAAGTGATTCATTCTCGTCTCTATAATTTACATTCCTAATATTAAGAAATGTATCAGTATCTTTAACGTCGAATTTATTATTTACATTATAATTGAAAATAAACGGTTGTTTTAAATTACATATTTTTTCAAATTTATCTTTTGTGGGTTGTTCTATTTCTAAAACTTCAATTTCATCATTGGTTGATACTTGAAAATAAACATGAAGATAAATAAACAACACAATTAAAAAAATTATTATATGGTACATTATTATACATAAAAAGAATTAAACTATTATTTATACGTATTTAGTAATCTTTATTTTTAAGATTTTGAAATTTATCATAATTATCGTGTTGTGTTTGTTTTTGTTTAAGTTTTTTTGCTTTTTCCAATATACGGATTGAACTATCAATTTCTTCGTCGCTTATAACACCGTCATTATTTGTATCTACAATTTTATAGAACTCTTGGTATGATTTCGGTAAAACGCAAAAATTACTTTCTTCATTCAAAAGAAAATCTGCTAAAACAACAAATATTGCTAATATAATAAGAGCCATATAAATATCTCTTGTACCCATCCACGCAATCGCAAATATCAATAATTGTCGACTTAATACTAATCTTAGGTATGCTTCTTGTGATTTGCTAAATTTTAGCGTAATAAATTTGGAACCAATATTAAGCATAATAAATACTAAACCTGCAAAAAATTTGCTGTCGTTCAAATAATATAATTTTTTATTAAAGTCTTTAAAAAATCGTGAAAAGTTCATTTAATATATATAAATATTATTTTATTAATTAGTACAAGTTAGTACAAGTTAGTATAGTTTTCCATTTCAATTGGCATGAAAGAACTAGGAAGTTCATCTTCGTTGTTCAATACATCATTTTTATCAATAATTTGTGCTTTAATTGGGCGTCTTATTTCATTACTTATTTTTTCGCGGTCTAATCTAGATACAGGTATAGAAGAACCTGATATTCCATTTGTTTCAAATATTTCATTTACTGAAAGTTTTTTCTTCATTTTTCGTAAGTTTTCAATATAAGAATCCGAACTAATTTGAAGGATGTATATATAAATTAGTGCAGTAAATAATCCCGCGTATACATCCTTATATGTAGCAAGAATTACGGTTAGTATGAGTAAAAATTTACCAAAGATATGTGAGTTTAATTCAATTATTGCCTCGGGGGTGAAAATCGTTATTCCAATCAATAATGTAAATAATATTGCTAAAATTGGTATGGGCATTTATATATTAAATAAATATTTTTATTAATTGATTTTAATAAGTAAATTTCAAATATCTTTTTCTGGATGTATAATAAGTATGAGTTTAGCTTTTTATGCGTCCCCAATAGACGAATCTTATCCTAAAATAAAAAATAATGAACCATCATCATCTATTGTAAATCAAAGTCAAAAAATTAAAAAAAATAGGCGTAAAAAAGAAAATATGAGTAATAAGGTTTCAAAAGCCTTGGAAAATATTCATAATAATTTAAAAGACGGCGACGATGAAGATGAATTGCATGATTTTAATCCACCTCCATTTGCTGAATCAAGTGGTTTGGAACGAATGGGCGATCGTGAAGTCAATAAAGATGAGAATTACGTCGAAAATTTTGAAAACGATGATACATATTTAGAAGAAAATGAAGAACCCCAACATGATTATGTTGATCCATATTATAAAAGTGAACTTGCGCATGTCCCTGCCTATAATATGTATGCGACTCCAACGCACGCTTCCCCCAATTTAGACAAAAAATTAAGTTATATTATTGAATTATTGGAAAATCAAAAGAATGAAAAAACCGATCATGTTATGGAAGAATTTGCGTTATATACATTTTTAGGAATATTTGTTATTTTTATAAGTGATTCTTTTGTAAAGGTAGGAAAATATGTAAGGTAACTAGTAATGTAAATTGATAATTATTTCTAATATTAATAATTATATTTGCGTATTATATAATGGGAGCAGGATTAAGACGTAGCTTAAAAGGAGGAGCAAAACCAAAAAGAGGTACTAGAAAGAGTACCAGAAAAGGTGGAATGTTTGGCCTTTTCGGTAGTAATAACAATCAACCAGACCAACCTGATAATACTAATACTCGTGGGTATTTAAATTCCATACCCGGATATAATACAATGACAAGTGGAATAAATAATATGGGGTCGAGTATGAGAAATATGGTATCTGGAAATACGAATCAACAAGTCCAATATGGTGGTCGCCGAAGACGTGGAAAGAAACGTAGTCGTGATTCACATACACGCAAAAGAAAGGGTGGAAAAACTCGCAAAACACATGGTACTCGCCGTCGTCGTTAAATAATAATTAATACATTTTATGAATTATAATTAATACATTTTACTAATTATAATTATTTATCAAATCCTCCAAATAAATCCTTATTGTATATACCGGATGGTTTATAATTATTTGTAGGTTTAAATGGATTTGTACTTACATTTTTAGAGCCAGAGGACGAAGAACTGGGATTTTTCTTTAAGATTAAGTTCTCTGGGTTTTTCTTTAAAAGAAAGTTGTCTGGATTTTCTACCATTAATTCTTCTGTTTGTTCATTGTGTGATATAACCTCTCCTGTACCATCTACTTTTACGCCAATCTTCTTTTTAATTTCATTCCTTACATATTCGGGTACCCAATGTTTCCAAGAAATAAATAATACATTTGGATGAATATAGCGAACCATAAAATTATTTTCTTTAAGTTGGTCCATTAAAAAAGCAATACACGCACCCTGGTCGTATTTTGGTATTCCAATCATCATTTCGGGAACCACAAACCAACAGTGCCTGTTATCAATGTTTTGTCTTGCCGTTGTCTTAATTCTTACATGAATTCTTCCTAAAAACTTTTTGTAAATATTTAATTTGCTTAAATCGTGTGCTTTCTTTTTTTCAAATAATTCATCCAAATTTATTTTAACGTTAAATTCACTGTCTTCGTCATTATTATTCATATTAAATATGTTATTCATTTAATATATTTTTGTAAGAAAAAAACTTATAAATAATATTTTATTAATATTAATGAAAATAGAACATTTAATATTATGTGGAGGAGGACCACTTATATTCTCCTATATTGGGTTGTTCCGGCGATTAAAGGAGAAAAATGTATTTGATATAGATAAGATTAAAACAATATACAGTGTTTCTGCAGGTTCGTTAATGGCGATTCTATTAATGTTAAAAGTTGATTTTGAAATGTTAGAAAAATATTTTATTGACCGACCGTGGCATAGAGAATTTACATTTTCTCCCCAAATGTTTATTGATCTGATTCAAAATAAAGGCATGATTGATGGAAACAAAATGATGACAATAGTTTTAAAGAATTTATTAGAATCCGTCAATTTATCGGTTGATTCAACGTTGAAAGATTTATATGATTTATCTAAAATAGATTTTCATTCATTTTCTGTGAATATTAACAACTTTTCAATTGTAAATATAAGTCATAAAACTCATCCGGATTTTCGTATAATAGACGTTGCTCATATGTCATGCGCTGTACCATTCATAATATCACCATTTAAGTTGAATGAACAATACTATATTGATGGTGCTATTTTAAAAAATTACCCAATCGATATCCTTTTACAAGAAGAGGAAGATTGTGAAAAAGAACATATTTTAGGCGTGCGCGTATTCAATGAGAAAGAAGATAATCCTAATAATTCAGCAATTAATACCACTGAAAAAAATAACACTGAAAAAAATAACACTGAAAAAAATAACACTGAAATTAATAACACTGAAATTAATACCAATGAAATTAATACCACTGAAAAAAATAATAAGACTGAAATTAATGAAATAAATCAAAGCACAACCGACATTTATAATTATATAATGTACTATGTTAATTATATCAAAAAGATAATTAACCAAGATAAAAAAGAAAAGATAATTGAAAATGAAATTCATATTCATGGTCCTGGAACTAGTTTTGAGACAATATATAATGCTATAAACGATAAAGAATATAGAAAAAAATTATTACACGAAGGTAAAATTTATGCTAAGGTTTTCTTAAAATACAAAAATTTAGTTTAAACTTACTTCTAGGAAATTCTTAACCTGTTCTTCAGTTATATTTGCGTCATAATGAATAACGCCATTACTTGTTTCTAAAACAATAGTTGGAAATCCTTCGACGTTATATTTTTTTATTTTTTCCTCGGTTTCCGTATCTGGGTTTGAGCAGTTTACCTCCTCAAAAGAAATACGATAATTATTAATTATTTGTTCGTGATAATTCGATTTAATACTGGCAACTTCATCTTTGGCTTTAACACAATGTGGGCACCAATCTGCGTAAAAATAGTATACAGTCGCGTTCTTTTGAGCAGATGAGTCAATATTTTCACCATTGCTATTCACTCTATGTGAAGTAAATTCTTTATTAGGAACATAGCCGGGGTCAAATAACTTTTTAACATAATTATTATAAACATATAATCCAACAAATATGAAAACAATAATTACACCTAGAATACCAATATACTTGATATTTGTTTTTATTAAATTATAAAAAATCTCAATAATATTATTAAAAAATTTTTGAATATTTTTAATTACACTCATATAATAAATACAAACAAAAAAAATTTAAAAAAAACATTGTAATATTAGTAATAATGATTTTTAGACTACCCAATGGTTCATTAATGGAAATAAATAAATATAACTTTTTAAATGATAAACTGTATTATGAAAAAATAAAAGAAATACAAAATACATATATAAAAAAAAAAATAACAAATTATACGGGTGAAACCGTGAATAATACTCCTGGATTTAAGAAATTATTGGCAATGATTTAAATATCTACTGTATATAAGAAGAATGGTTTCGATTACATCTGGTGGAAAAACAAGAAAAAATAAAAAGGTATATGAAGAAGAACATTTTAAAAGTGGAGACGGTATGTTAACCGCTGTATGGGGGCCAAGTTTTTGGCATGTATTACATACTGTAAGTTTTAATTATCCAATGGAACCAACAACAGAACAAAAAAAACACCATAAAAATTTTATTTTAAATTTAGAAAATATACTACCCTGTAAATATTGTAGAATAAATTTGAAAAATAATTTCAAACATTTACCAATAACAAATGATTGTATGAAAAATCGTCATACATTTTCGCGGTACGTCTACAACCTGCACGAATTAGTAAATAAAATGCTCAATAAAAAATCAGGATTATCATACGATGATGTTAGGGAAAGATATGAACATTTTAGAGCACGGTGTGGGAATAAAAAGAAAAAACTATTTAAATTTACAAAAAAAACAGTAAAAAAGCATAAAGGGTGCACAGAGCCAGTGCATAAAGTTAAAAGTAAAGGGATAATAAAAATTGTTCCACATGAAACAAAATGTGATTCAATGCAAATAGATAATAAATGTACAAAGGTGATTTAAATTGTACAACCGAATGTTATAATATATAAAAATAGTTTATAACATTTTATTCCCCCAATTTTATTCCCCCATTTTATTCCCCCCATTATTTACCATACGGTATAATAAAAAATTGAATCATGAAATACTTTGCATGATTAAATATCAACAAATACATTAACCGACATGAAATTGCATAATATTGAAGAATTAAAGAATACCGTTTCAAATATTTCCGGTGTGCCGATTGAGATAGGTAGGTATATATTTTCATTCATTAAAGAAGGCTATGAAAAAGAAAACAACGATGTTTTGCGAATTCGGGCAAAAAACAAACGGGCACTCAAAATATTCAAAAGAATTAATAATGAGGTTGAAAATGCGATACGAGATGATGTTTGTAATTGTAATAGGTGTTCATCAAAATATATGAATATTGATAATCCAATGTCATGTCATATGTTTCATTTTTACAATGACGATAAAGGTATTTACGGGGTGTCGGATAGTGTATTTGAAACGGAAGTATATAATTGTCTGTTAGCATGTGGTGCGATAGAACGGTTTAAATGTAGAGGTAAAGTTGACGCGGGTGTCGGGTACTACTTCTGCTATAACAAGAAAAACGCAAAGATTTTCAACCTTATCCTAGTTGCTGAAATGCAAAAAAAATCTAAGCACTATAATCACTATTGTCGTATCAGAATGCCGTGGATTGGTTATTATACTGAATATGAAAGATGGGACTTTATAAGATAATTTTAATATTTAAATTACTTACAGTCTTCGTCTACCATTAATTTTACTAATTCGTCGAATGATGTTTTTGGTTCCCACCCGAATTCATTTCTTGCTTTGGTTGAGTCTCCTAGCAATTCCTCTACTTCTGTCGGTCTAAAATATTTATCAGATATAAATATGTATTCCCTTCCTGTGTTAATATCGTACCCGATTTCATCTAATCCAGTTCCTTTCCATGCGATTTGAATATTTTTAATAGCAAAACTTTTTTCTACAAATTCACGAACGCTGTGAAATTCATTCGTAGATAAAACATAATCTTCTGGTTTATCTTGTTGTAGCATTAACCACATACCATAAACAAAATCTTTTGCGTACCCCCAGTCTCTTTTTGCATCAATATTTCCCAACACTAATTTATCTTGCTTATTCTTTAAAATATTACCAAGTGCTATTGTTATTTTTCTAGTTACAAATGTTGGACCTCTTCTTGGGCTTTCGTGATTAAATAATATTCCATTACATGCGTACATATTATATGATTCACAATAATTTTTGACTATCCAATATGAATATAATTTAGCTACCCCATATGGACTCCTTGGGTAAAATGGAGTAGTTTCCGTTTGGGGAACTTCTTGCACTTTTCCATATAGTTCAGATGTTGACGCTTGATAAAAACGAGTTTTTTCTACTAATCCAGCAGAGCGAATCGCTTCAAGTAAACGTAATGTACCTAAAGCATCAATATTTCCAGTATATTCGGGAATTTCAAATGAAACTTTTACATGACTCATTGCTGCTAAATTATAAACTTCAAAAACTTGCATAGAACTATATTCACTTTTAATTTCTTCTAATATTTTGAGTATATTTAATGAATCACATAAATCTCCATATCTTAATTTTAAATTTGGGTGTGAATAAATATCATTTATTCTCTGTGTGTTTATATTTGATGCCCGTCGTATAATACCAAAAACAATATAGTTTTTTTCTAATAATAATTCAGCTAAATATGAACCATCTTGGCCTGTTATTCCAGTTATTAGAGCAACCTTCATATAATTTGATAAAATAATAAATATATGAAAAATAAACTAATTACATACCATAAGTACTATATTCACTTGTATGTGATGGTAAAAATGAATTATCAACTACGCTATAATTTGGGACCTTTTTACATTCAAATGATGATTCTGGACAACGTGCGCATGGTGGGCATGGCGGACATTTACTATTAATTAATCCCTTTTTAAATTGATTAAATTCATCTCTTGAAATATTACTAGTGTCATCAGTACCAGGTGTTGTTGCTTTATTTGATTGTTGAGTGCTACTATTCGTTGATATAGGTGGAGGAAGTAAATAACCACTGCCGCTATAATCCGGTTCGTTATGGTTAATTGTTTTTTCGATTTCATTATTTTCAAATTGTTCAAATGCTTCTAATCGCATTTCTTTTAAAAAATTTTCTCTTAATTCATAACCACTATATACCGTATAGCTAACAATGGCTATACAAATTAATATAGTAGCTCCAATAATCATGTTTCTAGAAATTTTCATATGTAATAAACAAAGAAATAAATAAAATTGATATTAAGAATATTTAATTATTATGATATATGGAATCATTCTATTGTAATGAAGAAAGTGATATAATTGAAATAGGAATAGATGAATCTGGTCGTGGACCATTGTTTGGAAGAGTGTATTCAGCAGGAGTAGTATTGCCTAAAACAGATTTTGATTATTCAATATTAAAAGATAGCAAAAAATTTACATCAAAGAAGAAAATCGCGGAAGTAGCAGAATATATAAAAAACAAATCTCTTTATTGGTCAGTAAATTATAATAATGAAAAGGTAATAGATAATATAAATATAAGAAGAGCTACCCATTCATGTATGCATGAATCAGCAAGACAAATCATAGATAGAAATAAATTGGATGGGTCAAACATTTTATTGTTAATTGATGGTAATGATTTTACTCCTTTAATTCACAATGAACATACATTATCAGCAATAACAATTGAGAGTGGTGATAATTCATATGGTTCTATTGCTGCTGCTTCAATATTAGCAAAGGTAGAAAGAGATAAATATATTGAAGAGTTATGTGAAAAACACCCAGAACTCAATGAAAAATATGGTATTGCTTCAAATAAAGGATATGGTTCAAAAAAACATACCGAAGGTATTAAACAATATGGAATAACAGAATGGCACCGTAAAACATATGGTATATGTAGAACACACGCAGTAGTACCGATTTAATTATTTTAAAATTATCGAATCGTCGTGTTGTTCAATAATAGTTTTAATTTTTATTTTAATTTTTTTAACACTTTAATAAAATTGAATAACTAACACCATATTTTTAACGTATAAATAATCATGACGAAGCTATTAATATTTGATACAGAAACCACCGGACTGTTTCCAAGGCATTTTAATCCAACCGAACAAAATATAAAAGATAAAGTTGCGTCTTTACCTTATATAGTACAATTCAGTTGTATTTTATTTGAGACAAAAACCATGCGTATTATTGATACGTTAAATGAAGTTGTAAAATTATCAGATGATGTAAATATATCACAAGAAAGTATAAATATTCACGGAATAACAAGAACGAAATCAAATATGGGAGTCTCAATTTTGGAATGTATTGATAGGTTTAATGACCTATATAATGCGTCTGATATTATTATTGCTCATAATTTTAAGTTTGACGCACAAATGATTAATGTAGAGTGTCTACGAAATAATAAGGAATATCTCCTAGAAAATACAGAAAAAACTATATATTGTACTATGCAAAACTCAATTGACTTGTGTAGCATCGTTGTTAAAAATAAACTAGGTAATTATAAGAAATTCCCAAAATTAGAGGAATTACATGAGGAACTATTTCAAATGGTACCTCACAATCTTCACGATTCGTATCATGATATTTTAATTACTTTGAGATGCTTTTTGAAAATGTCAAATAATATAGATGTATTTGAAAAAAATGAAAGCATTAAAAAATACTGCGAGGTTCATATTATGTAAAGTAAAAAAAATTGAATTGACAAATGTACTTTATAATAAGTAAATCACAAACAATAAAAGATGTCAAGAGTTAATAATCGTCAAAATGTTCAAAAGCGGTCGACTGTACCCCACATGGTCAAGCCTGACATGGCGAATGGGTGCGAGAGTATTTCTTGCCAGATTGCCAAGGTATTTTATCTACACAATGAGACGGTCCTTCGTAATAGTTGTACAACCAGAGAGTCGGCAAAGGAGCTCTTCTTGAAAACATTTCGAAGATGGGCGACCGACGAAATGCTTGTGCGCGATAATAAGAGAAATTTCAATCAGGTTCTCTATAATTTGGTGCGCGACGGCGGGGTCTGTCAAGTTGTAGAAAATCCCGACAGTGGATATTTTGATAATATCAGGCACGACATCATTTGGTATTAGAAAATAAGTAGTAAGTAAGTAGTATGTAGAGTTTGTTTTAATTAATTAAATTTTTCTAATGTAATTAATTAAATTATTTTATTCAATATTAATCTTTTTTTTTGTCGGTTGATTTACTAAATCACCAATAACCGAAATAAACTCATCATTTAATTCAAATCGTTGACCAATCACTTTTATTTGAATATTATCATCTTCGCTTATATTATTAAAATTTTTATTATTATGATGATGGTCCCTCGCAATAAATATAACAATTGGGGAAGTTTCAAAACCAGGAACCTCGGCTCGTATTCCTGCTTTTGTAATATTTTTTGCTACACAATCGATTACCATATTTTCGATAGGATTGCAAACTAAGCACTCATATACAACTGTAAATTTAACATTTTCGCCAACAACTTGTCCACATGAATATTTTATAATATTACATGAATTCTTTTTAATATATCCGTTTTTGTTGCATTTACCTTCAAGTGTGTTTGTTAAAATTTTGTTTAACATAACTTTAATATTTTCTCCAATATTTTTACATTGTAGGTTAATCGTATTTGTTGTTACCATAGGACTAAATACTCCTACTTTCTTTTTTGAATTATCTTTTTTTTCATTTAGAATATTTTTTGACATTACTATTATATATTTTTAATATATTATTATTAAATCAATTTTATAATAAATATCTATGCGTATATAGTATTTATTTGCCTATTCACCTTTAAAAATGTACAACATTTTGGAATATTTTTAATATTATGAGCATTTATATACGTACATGTACTTCGAATCCCCCCCAAATAATTTAATATTGTATTTTCTAATTGTCCTTTGTACAATATTTTAACTGTGCGACCCTCGGATGACCTATATTTATCCATTTTATTATAATGCGTTTTCATTGCGATTTCACTGCTCATTCCGTAAAATAATTTATATTTTTTATTATTTTCTTCAATGATTTCGCCTGGGTTTTCGTCATGGCCGGAAAATTGACCCCCTATCATTATAAAATCTGCACCTCCGCCAAATCCTTTTGATACATCACCCGGAGAAGTAATTCCTCCATCGCCTATAATATGTCCATTTACTCCATGCGCCGCGTCAGCGCACTCCATTATTGCGGATAGTTGAGGCATACCAACGCCAGTCTGGGTTCTAGTTAGACACGCGGAACCTGGACCAATTCCCACTTTTACAATATCAACTCCTCCTTGAAGAATTAAATCTTCTGTAATTTCTCTCGTTACAACATTACCCGCAACAATTATTTTATCAGGATAATCCTCTCTAATTTTTTTACATGTTGTAATAAGTTGTTCCATGTATCCGTTTGCAACATCAACGCATATAAATTTAACATCTATATTGTTCAAAATATCATATAATTTCAATATGTCTTTATCTGATATACCAGTGGAGACCATGAAATACTCTTTATCTAAAATACCCTTATTTTGCCAATCCGTATAATCTTGAAGATTATAAAATTTGTGAAGTGCTGTCAACATTTTAAAATCCTTTAAAACGTTATAAACATTAATAGTTCCAATGGTATCCATATTTGCTGCGATTATCGGGACACCCGTCCAATACTGGTTCGATTTTTTAAAATGAAATGTTCGTTCTAAATTAACTTCTGCTCGCGAAGTCATATTGGTTCTTTTTGGACGAATTAACACATCATTATAGTCTAATTTTGTATCGTTTTCAATGTTCATATAAATCAATACGTGGTATATTTATATTATTTATAATGATATATTTTATAAATGATATACTTTATAGACGAATGTTTTTATTATATACTTTGTTTATAATATATTCGTTAATAGAGAAAAAATGAGGACTGCTTAAATGTTTAAATCTTAATAACAATTCTATGAAAAGAGATAATTTTTCATTTTTGATATTTTTAATTTTTCTAATAAATTCTCGATTTGTTAAGGTTGAAATAATTTCAACCGTTTTTCGTTTTGGTAATATTTCAAAGTTGCTACTAAATGATTTTTGTTCTTTCATATTTTTTATTTTGAATTTAAAATTATATGTATTTGAATTTTTATCTAAAATATTTGAAATTGTTCCAGTTAAATCGTTGTATTTTGAAAAATCATCAATTAAAAACTTCTTTTTAATTATATCTTCTACATTATCAATATCGCCTTTTTTTCCCTTCTTCCATTCTGTCTCGTCGTTATATTTGAAATATACATCAAATTTATTATCAAATGGGGCAATTAAAACCTTTGAAAGGGGTGTATCAATTATACCATCATCGCTATACGTTTTTAAATATATTTCGAAATCGTTTGTTGGTTTATTTTTTTCAAAATGGCCAACGATTCCCATTTTTTTATGAATGTTCATATTATCAACCATATGTTCAATAATTAGGTTGTTTAATATTTCTTTATTTGTGATAAAACCCTCTATTTCGTTCATAGAAAAATAATTTATATCAAATATATCTGTTTTCGCGTCTAAAATTGTATTAAATTCTTCTTTTAGAGCTACCATGCTGACATTTGTATTGATTTCTTCATTATTTTCATTTGTTATACTTTCTTTTTCATCCAATGATTCTTCAATATTTAATTTTATTTTTACTGAAGAATTTTTGTTATCTATTTTATTAATTCTTTCGTGTACCGGGATTCGGGGTTCATCCAATTCACTCGGTTGATACATATATAAATCTCCAATGTTTATTAAATACCCAATGCGTTGGTATTTATCTAGTAAAAATTCGTTTCTATTTTCAATTAATTTGTTTAATGCCGATAATATTTGTTCCCTTGGATACTTTTTAATCCGGGTTATTTCAAAAAATAAATCTTTCTTTGAATAAATATATTTTTCTTGAAACAATTGCCTAATTTTATTTATTAAAACACTATTTGAACGTAGCATATTGTTTACATTATATGTATTATCTATTTTACTTGACACTTTATCAACTGTTTTAATTTTATCATCATTTATATATAAACACTTATAATAACAACTATCTTGATAATCACATATGGCGCTATATGGTTTATCTCCTATTTTAAAATCAATATTTTTCCCGTTTGACAATAAAATTGGAATATTAACGTTTGTCATTTTCTCAAATGAAAAATTAGTTTGTTCATGATTTAATAAACAATCGATAGAACTTTGTTTTAATACGCGTGTAATATTACCAATTTGTATGGCCTTTGCCTCTGCTAAACGATAAATATAATTATCAATGCTTTCCGTATTTTGATTTTTGAGTAGTGTTGCGTAAAGGTAAATACATACATTTCTTTTTTCTAATGGAAGAAGTTTATGGCTACAATTACGAACCGCTCTGCCAATAATTTGTTCTAACCGATTCATATTATACCATGGTTCTAAGATATGTACATTTCTTATAAATTTTAAATCAATACCTTCGCTCCCACTCTTTGATATAAAGACAACTTTAATAACAGACCCTTCGTTGTTTTTATCATCAGTAATTGCTTTAATTTCATCATTTTTATTAGGAGAAAAATATTTATCACCTGTAATCATTATGTATTTTTTCCCATTATTTTTAATCCCTAGTTTTCTTTTATACGCATCTGAATAAAGTGATTTAACATCGCCATATCTGGTATATCCCATCTCTTCTAGTGCTAACACCATGGGAACTATTCCACCATCAATATATTGTGAATATACCAACGACAATCCACTTGACGATTCAATATTATTAATAATACTTTCAATTTTACAACTGTATTTACCTATTACATTTTTTGAGAAAATGCGACCATATTTTTTAACATATGACTCCTTATATTCAAAATTAGAACGATACGGCACATTTGCCCTATTATTTTCTTCGTATGTCATTATATTTGATAACCCTTTTTTCCCTGCGAAAACATATTCTTTTTTTTCATCATAATTTTCATCAAAATCAATATTAGGATATGTAATATTTAATATTTCAATTGGTATTTGTATTTTACTATATCCAAGTGAGTCTATATTATCATTTAACGCGTCGTCTACTGACCTCTTTTTTTTTAGCTTTAACATTACATGTTCATATGCTCTACTTTGATAATCGCCTATATTTACATTATACGTATCAACGTGTTGTAATGGTTCCGCTATTGTTTTATCGTTAAATTGTGTTTCTGGGTATTTTATGTTTTTTAAACTGTGTAATTTATCGAATTCTGAGGGAAATATTCTAAATGGAAAAGTATAAGGATTATCTCCCCGAACAAAGGATATATATCCTCTTGTTTTCTCAATCAATAAACGCTTTCCTTTTTCATAACCATCTAAATCTATCAAAAAATTCCCATCTTTATCAAATATATCCGACACTTTTACCTCGCTTTTGTTGTCATTTAAATTTAATAAATTAATTAAAAATATTATTTCTTTGAAATTATTATATATTGGTGTTGCTGATAATAATAGTAAATGTAGGTTTTCTGTATGTTTAACTAGTAAATTTATATTTCGCGAGATTCGCTTTTCATCATTTTTATTTGATACACTGCGAATATTATGCACTTCGTCTATTATTATTAATCGGTCTTCGAACATTTTTTTTATTTTTTTTATAGAAACCTTATCATTATTATCCTTATTTTCAATTGCTTTATCAATGAAATTCGCAAATTTTGTATAGCCTAAAAATATATAATATTTATTTATTATTTGATTTATCATTTTGACTATTTTTTCTTTTGTTAAGCCCTTTAAATTCATAGGGTTTATTTCATTCAATAACTCGTTGCCTGTACAAGCATTTAAATTCCATAAGCCATTTTGAAATTCTAATTTTCTTTCATCAAATAGTTGTAATTTAAAATTTTCTTGAACATTTGGCGACGCCACCACTATTATTCTTCTATTTATATTTAGTTGTTTTAGATATGCTCTCATTTCTTCTGCGACTCCAATCGCAGTACACGTTTTACCGGAGCCTAAACCATGATACAATAATAAACTATTATATGGGGTTTGGAACGAAAGAAAATTTTTTATAAAACTTTGATGCGGATTTAACTCAAATTTGGTATTGCATAAGAAACCAGAGTATTTCTTAATTTCATCTAATTTTTTTATAACTTGTCCGTCGTATTTTCCATGTTGAAATTCTTGTTTTGAATTTATTTTTAATATAAAGTTGGGGTCTTCGTTTAAAGGATATAAATTATTTTCAGTACTACTAATTAACTCATTTTGCTGTTCTTTTTCAAATTCTTTTTTAAATTCATTTAAGGGTTTTTCTTCAAATATTTTTTTCATTTTTTCTTGTATTGTATCACTCATATTATTTATAAATATTTGTTTTTATTTATTTATATTAAAAAATAATTAGTCCAAATTTTATTTACCTTTGCCAAAAGATTTATTTTTTCTAAATTATATGGTCTTATTAAATCGATTGTATTTTCAAATGTTTCCCAAGATATTTTAGATACTTCTGATTTCTGGTAATTATTGCTTACTGGTATATCGTCTAACATAACAGCAACAAAATATTTATGCTTATACGATTTATAGTTTGAACCAGTAAATATTTCTTCGTATGGTATTATATTTTCTAATATAATTATTTCCTCTCTTTTAAACCCGGTTTCCTCTTCAAACTCTCTTAAACCACAATCAATGTCCTTTTCTTGAAAGTTTCGTCTCCCTTTTGGAAATCCCCATTCAGTTTCTTTCCATACTGTTTTACTTTCATTGATAATATTTATTAAATAATCTAAATCGTATGTTTTTTTATAATGATTAATTTTTTTAAAATATAATAAATTCATGTCATTATTATTATACGCATTTATATGAGTTTCTTTTGTTTTTTGTTTTTCATCATCTGTCATTTCATTGACAATATTTAACAAGTAATTTTTATTATATACCGGATATTTTCCACGTATAAAATCACTATAACCGAAACTATCTTTCCGTCTAATTACCAAATATTCTGGTTCTTTTCCTTTTATTAATTTAACGCAAATTATACCTATACTTGTTATTGGCATTTTGCAGTCTTGAAATATATGTCCTTGTTTACCACAATTATTACAAAAATAATTTAAATTTTTCATGTTTCCTTATATGTAAAAAAACATATCTTTTTATATTATTTCTATTATATGAAACAATTAGACTCAAAAATATGGGGTCCATATTATTGGTTTGTCTTAATTACTATTGCCATGACATATCCTATCCATCCAAATGATGTTATTAAAAAAAAATATTTTGAATTTTTGCATAATCTGCCGATTTTTATTCCCGATACAAAAATATCAAACCAGTTTAGTGAAATGCTTGATATATATCCGGTATCTTCTTATTTAGATAATAGAGAATCGCTTATACGATGGGTTCACTTTATTCACAATCAAATTAACAAAAAACTCAATAAACCAGAAATATCATTACAAGAAGCTTTAAAAAATTATTATTTGAAATATGAAGATAATTATGTTAGAGATGCGAAATTACAAAGTTGGAAGAAAAAGTATTTATCTATTTTTTTCGTAGTATTTATATTTTTTATTATTTTAACTACATATAATATATGAGTAATGATATAAATAATAATAACCATCATATAAATAATGATATAAATAATGATATAAATAATAATAGTGCAAATCGTGGAATTATTAAAGGCGGGGCTGTAATTGATTCTGGTGGTTTTGGTTGTGTATTTAAACCGTATATCAAATGTGGAAAAAAAAGAGGTATGGTCGCATTACGCGATAAAATAAAAGAAAATAAGGATAATCGACCAGAATTAGTTTCAAAGGTATTACAAAGAAAACATGCACAACATGAGTATCAAACCGCTCAAACATTTGAAGGAATATTAAAAGGCGTACCTAATTATAGAAACTATTACATATTTCCATACACAATGTGTAGACCTGGGCATTTTTCAAAACCCGACCTAATTAATGTAAGTAAATGTCAAAGACTTTTCAAAAAAATTAATGTTACACCTTTTAATATTAATGATGATAACGAAAAAATATTAACTTTACAACTACCTGATGCCGGAAAACCAATTGAAAAACTTATTGGAAAACTTAAATCAAAAAAAGATTTTAATACTTTTAACAGTAAAATGGTTCGCTTAATTAAATATGCGATTAAACCAATGAATACAAAAAATATTATTCATTTTGACATCAAAGATAACAACATTTTATATAAGAAAAAAAATTTTCAATTGATTGATTGGGGTATTTCATTTATTGATACTAATGAATATGATGACAACTATAATAAAACAGAAGATATTGATATCCCTGACAATATTAAAAGGCGACCAATTTCATTTAATGTTCCATTTACAAATATTTTATCATACGCTGATTATAAAAAACCATTGAATGATTTATATAGAAAAAATACGAATAATAAATATACACATATTTTAGAAGGAGATGCGCTTCAAACTGCTGATTATATTATTGGCGATTACAATAAAAAATATAAAGATTCACATATTCCCGGGGTAATGTTTATAAGTCAATATGTTTTTCCAGAAAAGGACAAATTATATTTATTAAGACAATTTTTAGCGAATGCTATGGTGGAAAAGTTTTATTCGTTTCATAATAATGAACCATATTTTGATATGTATAGATATTATCATACTGTGTTGAAACACAATATTGATATTTTTGGAATTCTTATGTGTTATACACGCTTTTTTGAAAAACTGTCATTTCCGTATCACTTACAACAACAAGTTAAAACTAAAATAATTAAAATGTTCAAAGAAATAATATTTCGCTTTTCAACCGAAAAGATCGAAGTCAATTATTTGATTAAAAAAATTAAAAAATTAAATTTTAAGAATTTCAAATCATCTAGAATTATTACAAAACAATCGTCTTTGTCAAACCGTTCCAATAAAGGCAGGTCTGGTAATAAAAAAAAATATACTAGGAAAAAAAGACGAAATTAACGTTTCGTTCTAAATTATTACGTATAATATTTTAATAATTTAATATATTATATGAATTTAGAACTTCTAATATTGCTAATTACTGGATTTTTTATAGCAAATACGTATTATGATAATAAATATATAGATATATTTAAAAATAATAAAAAATATATTTCTATGGGATTTTATGGTATACTTGGTATTAGTTTTTATATGTTATTAAAACGAAACCCATGTAAAGGCAAAGAAATGTTAAAACAAGCATCAAATCTGGTTAAATATATGCCAGTTGATAAAAGTTCAATTTCTATGTTAGAACCAGTCGCTGAATTTTTTGGAAATAAAAATCAATCATTTATTGGCGGTAGAGGAGGAACCTATGAACCGCCACAACATAAAAGAATGATGAATTCGGGAAGTAAAACAACAAAGCGTTCTGTAAGTGAAACCAAAAAAAAATATGTCGCTTCACAACAATCTTGGAAATGTGGTGATTGCGCAGAACCTTTATCCGCGTGGTTTGAGGTTGACCATAAAATTAGATTAGAACATGGAGGCTCAAATCATATTGATAATTTACTTGCTTTATGTAGAGAATGTCATGGAAAAAAAACGGCAATGGAAAATATGTAATTTAACAAATGTATTATTATAAAATTAAATTTATAATGTAATAATATGGACAGCAATAGTACTGGAAATAGTAGCCCAGAAATTATTATTTTAACAATAATTGTTTTATTAATACTATTATACTCAATAATAACATACCATAAGTCAAATTATAACCAGGCTGCTATTATTATTGGTATATCGTTCTTTTTTATTTTTGTATTTGATTATTTTTCACAAAATAGTATTTTTAATTCATTTAAGGAAAATTTCACCAATTTATCAAATGCGCCTCAATTATATTCAACTTATTTTGCTTTTATTGCTTTTATATTAGTATTAATTGGTTTATCTATTTCAAAAAATAAATTGTTATCTGATACCAATTCAAATTATCCACTTATTATAACTATCATTACAAGCATCGCTTCATTTTTTATTTTTAGTATTTACGTGCAACATTATATTGGTAAATCTCGTTATCCTGATACATATAGCACATATTTTTTTAAATTTTTAATGGTTTTGGTTGCGTGTATTGGATTATTCATAACTATGTCCGCTACTCAAAATGAAAAATATCATTTCGCAGCAAAAATTGTGATAATTTCAACGGTATTATTATCGGCATTGGTATTTTATTATTTTAATCCAAGTTTTTTTCTTGATTTCGTAAGTAATTTAAAAGAGTGGTTAAGTGGCGATGCCCCACTTCCAAAAATATTTAGAGATTTATATAATTTAATAAAGGCCGAATTTTCGGAAAATTCTGTTTTATCATGGATTCTTTTGATTAGTTTTGGGTTCGCAAGCATTTTACTATTTTATGGCGAAGATGTATCCCATTATATTATTAAATTTTTGACACATGATGGAAAACACTTATTACACGATGTTGTGGATTTAAATGAGGAACATATTTTAGGTAATTTTCAAGGATTGTCTAATATAAATGATAACACTGATGCTGATTCTGGGGAACAAGATTCAAATTATTGTATTAGTACTTGGTTTTACTTAAATAAACAATACGAGAGCAATAATGACGCAACTATATTAGATTACGGCAATAACCCTCATATTAAATACAATGGTTCAGAAAATAAATTAATTATAACATTTACTCTTGAAAATGGCGACACCACCGGTGGAACCGAAACTATTATTGTAGAAAATATACTTATTCAAAAATGGAATAATATTGTTGTGAATTGCAGATCAGGTAGATTTATTGATGTGTTTTTAAATACTGAACTTGTCGCTACATCAAATCGTATAATTAAGGTAGGAGAAAATGATATGGTTTTATTAGGAAATCCTGATTTAGAAGGTGCAGCATGTAATGTTGTTTATTACAACCATACATTACCAATTACATCTATTTACACTTTATATTATTTATATAGTAGCATGAACCCTCCATATATTAATTACAGTAAGAATGTTGAAAAGAGTGAAAAAAATAAAACATTTAAAACGCGCGATTTTGAAACTGAAAACGAATCTAGGAACATCAACAAAAGTATTTTATTGGATGATAATGAAGATGATGATGCGACTAACCCAAATAATGTATTAACATATAATACTTCGATGCCAGGAATACATAGTATTAGTAAATTTTTGTGGTTTTTTAATTAAAAGTATATGTAAAAAAAATGTTAGTTAATATTATAAATGAGTCTTGCAAGTATTTTAATCGCAATTTTATCTTTTATTATTGTTTTAGTTATATTTAGGTATTTATTGAAACCAAAAGACGCAAAAATTATCAAAGACGCGACGACTGGTGAAATAATTCCAGGTGGTGAATTAGCTGCGAGTTCATCAAATAATTCTGCGTATTCTTTGTGGTTTTTTGTGAATGATTATTCACAAGATTATTCTAAGGAAAAACAAGTACTTCATCATGTTACTCCCAATACTACAGATGGTGTAATGGTTAATTTAGCAGCAAATACAAATGACCTTTTAGTAGCGGTTAAAATTGCACAGGATACATCTGTGGGCAGCACCGACCCATCCCATCATATTTGTCAAGTTAATAATATTCCTATTCAAAAGTGGATACATTTAGTCGTTTCTATTCACGGAAGAATTATTGATATTTATATGAATGGTAAGTTAGTACGTAGTTGTTTAGCATCAGCTGTACCGGCTATAAGTGGTTTATCCGCCAATGATGTTAAAATTGGTGGCGCAACAAGTGATGTAAACAATATTTCTACACTACTATCCACTGATACTGTTGTTGGCGTTCCCGGTTGGTCCGGATATTTTGCCAAATTTGAATACTATCCTGAGGCGATTGACCCACAAACTGTATACTACTTATACAGAGCGGGATATGGTGGAGGGTCATTCTTGGATTATCTAAATAGATATCAAGTGAAAGTAGCATTATTAGACAATGAAACCGAAGATACTAGTTTTACATTTTAATTAAATAAATCTTAAATTTCTTTTCATATATTATATTATAAATGAATAGAATTGCCGAAAATATTAATAATATAAGAAATAACTTGCAAAATGCTAATTATAACAATGACTTTTTAAATTCAAATACGATTGTTTCGAATTTTGCCTTCTTAATTTTAGTAGTTTTTATGTTTGTTATTGTTAGCGCACTATCAATGAATCTTGTTAATTATTTTATGTCTCCTGAATACAACCCGAAATTAATTGACGGCATGGTTCCAGGTAATCAATTAACAACAATTAAACAAAACCCGAATTATGCAGGCGCAATACCAGTTAAACGTTCCAATAACGCACACGAAGGAATTGAATTTACTTGGTCATTGTGGCTATTTTTAGAAGATGGACCAGCAAGTACTGGTAATGATTATTTACATGTATTCCATAAGGGTGATAATAAACCTAATGTTGATGCCAGCTTTAATGATGGTGGTTCAAATATATATACAAATAAAGGAATGAATCAAGTGTTAAATGGTCCTGGGTTATATATTAAACCATTTACTAGTGGAGATTCGACAACCTCATTGACATTCGCAATTAATACATTTGATACCGCATCAATTGTAGAAAAAGTTGATGTTGATAATATTCCAATTAATAAATGGTTTAATATAATGATTATGTGTAAGAATAGATATTTAGATATTTATATTAATGGCACTATCAAAAAGCGTTATCAAATGGCCGGATTACCAAAACAAAACTACGGTGATGTATATGTTGGAGCAACAACCTCAACGAATAAGTTTGACGGTTTTGTTTCTAATTTATGGTACTACGATTATGCGTTAGGTACGCGCGAGATTGAAGGTATTATGAATTCGGGCGCGAGTACAACACTTGTAAATGAAAGTACAATTAATGCGAAAACAAGTGGTTTCTACTTCTTATCGACGCGTTGGTTTATGGGCGATAATTAGAATTAATTTATACATTTTATATATAATAATTTTATAGTATATAAAATGACAATACCAGAATGTGGCACATTTGATGACGATGGAAACTTAATATCCACTTCAATATTTGACTTATGCGCAAACGTAGCTGTTATTCAAACCCCGGTTGGCAGATGCAATAATTCGAACGTAGCTCCAATCGCGAAACCCGGTTCACGGCTGCAAAATATTTGTGATTATGAATTTACTCTTAGGCAAACATATGGCGACCATCAATTAAAAGAACGTAGAAAAGCAGAAGTATTACAATACAAAAAAAATGCGAATAATTTAACACGGCGTCAAGAAGAAGCGAGACTTTTACGCGGTGCTGGAAGATTTAGAAAAAGAGGATACGCGCTTCAAAATCAAGAAATTACGGACCCAAATGTTTTGGATTTGCCTTTAAATGGAAATACTTTAATATGTGAATCGGCAGAAGAACCTTGTGGCTTAACCACCAGTTCAAATGTACCCGGAAAACAAATGAAGTTATGTTTTAATCCAAGTGTTCCGTTGATTAATTACACAGTAAGAAGAACGTATAATTAACAATAAATTAATTTAAACATTTATATATATTTAATATATATACAAATGGTGTTCCAATTTTTAAGCGGATTACTAGGTACAAAACAAAGAAAATCACAAGTAGACAATGTTGCTATTGAAAAAGCGAGGATGAGAGCGGACGCATTAGCAAGAGAAGTCGAAGAAACCGAAGCAAAGACCAAAGCTGCGAAAGAAGCTAAGGATGCGAAGGACAAGGCTGATGCCGAAGCAAAGGCCAAGGCAGCGAAGGACAAGGCTGATGCCGAAGCAAAGGCCAAAGCAGCGAAGGACAAGGCTGATGCCGAAGCAAAGGCCAAAGCAGCGAAGGACAAGGCTGATGCCGAAGCAAAGGCCAAGGCTGATGCCGACGCAAAGGCCGCTAAGGAAAAGGCCGATAAAGAAGCCAAGGCCAAGGCTGATGCCGATGCAAAGGCCAAAGCTGATGCAGACGCAAAGGCCGCTAAGGAAAAGGCCGATAAAGAAGCCAAGGCCAAGGCTGATGCCGATGCAAAGGCCGCTAAGGAAAAGGCCGATAAAGAAGCCAAGGCTGATGCCGAAGCAAAGGCCAAGGCTGATGCCGACGCAAAGGCCAAGGCTGATGCCGATGCAAAGGCCAAAGCGGACGAGGAGTCAAAAGTAGAAGCATAAAACTTATTTAAAAATATATATTGTTGAATAAGTTTATACCTTGTTTAGATTTAGTCGGTTGTAATAATCTTCAAATATTATATTCAATATTTCTTCTGGAATTTCATCATTAATATTGTTAATTAACTCTAATTTAAGTGGTTCTCTACCCTTAATTTCAATAAATCGTTTTATTTTTTCATTAATAACCTCGATGTGTGTATCATAATTTATTTTTTCTTCTTTAAATTGTATTTCTTTTCTCTCGACGATTTTTTCTTGTTTATACCAAGGATGTCTGTTTTCTGAAACGGATACAAATTCGCCAAATATTTCAGGTTTCTTAAATTTATACTTCTTCTTTGCTTCTTTGGTAACTTCATCAACGAACGATGATTCGCTTGTCTTAGTATTAGGCGAATCCATTATTTGTAAATTATTAATAGTATCATTCGTTGTAGCATCTGTTAATTCTTTATACTGACAACAAAATACTTTCAAGCAACATTCTGTTATTTTATCTAAACAACCGCCATTATCGTCTTTTTCTTTATTGTAAATTACCGCTTTAAATTTTTTCAACACTTTATCTTCAAGGTCGGGGCTTATTTCCATAAGTCGATCAAACTCTTCTTTATATTGATTTAACAACTCAATCGGCGTTGTTTCTCTTTCAACCGGACTTTTTGCTAATATAACTGTTATATTTCTTACAAATTTACCCCATGATATTGCCGAAACGCGATGTGATTCTCTTAATTCGCTTATTTTTAAGAATTGTTGTATTGTTGTTAAAATACCGGCAAAAATATTAATTGCTCCAATTATCATTTGGGCTAAAAATTTGCTATTTTGAGGAATTCTATCTTGTGCAAAATTAGCAGTTCCTGTTATTGTCGACATTATAATTACTGGTATAGTAAACCAAGCGTTTCTAAAACTGAAGTTTTTATAAGATTTACTATGAAGCCATCGGTAGCACATTGCTTTATCTGACCACTCAATAAAGACATGCTCATGTTCTATTGTCCATCCATTAAGTTTTTTCTCATCAATTACAATATTACTTTCACTCTTGTTCATAATATTTATATATATAAAATATTAAATATATAAAATATTAAATATTTAATATTATTATGGATATTATAAAATTAAAATCTGAGTTTCAAAAAATAATTGACGTGTTTGATAATATCAAAGAAAAAACACATAATATTAATATTAAAACGATTAAGCTAAAAGAAATATATGAATCATTAACTAAAACAAATAATAGCCCTGTATATTTATTCGGCCTAGATTTTTTAAATTTTCAATACAAAATATATAATAATCAACACAATGACTATTGTAATTTAGTTAAATTAATAAATAATAGAATTTACGGAGACTATTATAAATTAATACTAATTATAAAGGATTATATTATTAATGACGTTAATGATAACGAATTAACTGATAAAATTAATAAGAATTCAAAGAAATTTGCCGTATATATTGATTTAGATGAATATAAAGATTATAGTACCGATATTTTAAAAGACTTAAATGAATATGTTATTGAGTTGGTTAATTCTATTCATGTGTATTGTCAAAATAAAGATAAAGTAAATCGTCACCATGCTACTGTTTCAAAAAATGGTGTATTTTTAGATAATTTTTTACATAGTCTAGAAACAAATAATAAAATTGTTAAAAGTCAATTAGGTTTATATTTACAAAATTTAAATTTCTTTTCAACAAACTATTTTGATATGTTAAATAATATTTATACTAAAATAAATAATTTATTTGATGAAATACATAAAATACATTTTGAAGATGATAGTGATGAAGAAACGAATGAAAATGGTGAAAATGGTGAAAATGGTGAAAATGGTGAAAATGGTGAAAATGGTGAAAATAGTGAAAATGGTGAAAATAGTGAAAATGATAAACAATGCGAATATAGTGAAAATGATAAACAACGTGAATATAGCGAAAATGATAAACAACGTGAATATAGTGAAAATGATAAACAACGTGAATATAGTGAAAATGATAAACAACGCGAATATAGTGAAAATGATAAACAACGCGAATATAGCGAAAGTCGCGAAGCAAATAATAAATCAAAAAATGAAAAATTTGATAAACGTATCCGCACATATAAAGATGCCGCTGCCACTAAATGAAAAATTAAAATGGTAAATTTTTAATATTTAGTTTTGTAAAAACGCGAACATCTATTCCATTATCATATGATGTTTTATAAAAACTAGAAATTTTTTTACCATATTGGCGTTTTAATATAACCATACCATTTATTTCAATATGAAATTTATTTAAATTAAATTTATGATTTAGAAGGAATATAATATCTTGAATAATATCATTTTTATTAAATACTTCCCATCTAACCGAACGACCATTAAAAATTAAGACAATATAAATATTATTACCATCGCCAGTATTATACATTATTTTGATTGGATTATTTTTAAACAGATTTTTGAAAATCATTTAATATATACGTGGATTTTAAATGATTTTTTTATGAATATTAAATTTTCTATGCTTTTTGTATATGAAACTAGTAAATGAATTTTTAAAAAACTTTTTAATTGGCGGTATCACGATTGGGCTTTATTCGATTTTAGTTAAATACTATTCTCCTGCGCTAGCCGGACATCTAAGTGGCGCTTTACCGTTGGTATTTTCGTTCGTTGTAATTAGTACATTTTTAAATAAAGACCGTAAAACTGCGGTTAAAGTTGCGTATTATGGTATTCGGGGCGTTTTATTTTGGCTTGTGTATGTTTTTATTGTATATTTTTTATTACAAAACAATTATAGTTTAACGCATTCCATATTAACAGCACTCGTGTCATTTTTTTTATTAAATGCGTTATTATATAATTTTTTAGTAAACGACTAATTAAGTTCGCACGCCAATATTTTCACAAGATTCTTCTGAATCAAATATAGAACCCGACATACACAATCCGGTATCATTTACATTTGCACATGTTCTTATGCTTTTGTCTTCGCCTATATAGCACCACCCGCCTTTAACATTCGTTTTTTGACTTTGTGTAGCACTTGATGAATTATCTGGCTTAATCTCTTTCTTTTTAGTTGAGCCCTTTTTATTTTTAACACTCGCTTGTACAAGTTTTTTTGTACCTTCCGCACTACCTGTTAACGATTTTGATACGGTATCGATCGAACCTTTTGTACCAGACGTTGTTGTGTTTATTAATTTTTTTGTTGTATCACTTAATGTTATTCCAAATACAGAAAATACATTTTTTAAATAAGGTACTATTTTATCAATCGCACTACTACCTCCGTCGCTCGCATAATAAAAAATATTTATTCCTAGTAAGATTAATATTAAAATAGTTCCTAAAATGATTGAAGTTAGGTTATCTATAAACCAAGTATTAAATGAACGAGTACCACTTGAACTACCTGTATTAATAGTTGGAGATACACTATCTTGAACACCAACAATATCATTCATAGATACACTACTTTTTCCAGTCATTTCATTCCCAATAGTATTTACTAACTCTGTTAATTTTTCATTATTTGTTGCCATTATATAAATAATATATAAATAAAAATTAATATTATTTATATAATACTATAAAAATTTATCCATCATGTTTAATTTCTCAATTGTTTTATCTAAATTTGATTTACTTGAATTATTAATAAATAAATAATCTGTTTTTGGTGCTATTTCGTTTTTTTTGACTTGTTTATAAATATTATCTAGTTTTTCCAATATATTTGAAACCTTAACTTTATCATTAACTAAATTTATATTAAAATTAACATTATCTACCAATATTGATACTGCCGTATATAATATATATCTTCTACTTTTATTGCATGTTGATGTATATTTTAATGTAAATAAATTTAATAAACCATTAATTAATTTATTTTTTTGTTGATTATCTTTAACATAATAAAAAAATATATCCCATATGATCCATATTAAATCTTTTTGAAATTTATCATTGCCCACATAATCCCTTCTATCGCATAAACATTTTTTCTTTTTTTTTTGGCAAATGCTCTGGTACTCAATTATCCATTCTATCCAATAACACGATTCTATACTATTCATTGATTCATTTGATAAATGATAACTTAATTCATTTAAAGCAATGAATATTTCTTTAGGGTCATCTCTTAAAAATATAGGGTCGGCGTATTTAGTATGCGGTGCTTTAAATTTTTCACTAATACTTGATAAATCAAACGTTGACTCTTTCTCCAATTTTATTTGCTGAAAAGCGTGTTTTTGAGTCGACAAACATAATATTACTATGATTTCTCCAA
>Ga0209533_1000169_pt1 | contig 59820 bp, 63 predicted proteins | sample COG_04_FD_184748 | JGI IMG/M metagenome (GOLD analysis project Ga0209533, IMG submission 184748) | Pelagic Microbial community sample from North Sea - COGITO 998_met_04 (SPAdes) (version 2) | ecosystem: Environmental > Aquatic > Marine > Neritic zone/Coastal water | place: Helgoland, sampling...
GTGTTTTCTAGATCAGAAACCGATTTGAATTTAGATTTTGACCCTACATGAATTCCCCAACGAAGAGAAGATTGAACGTAAAATTGAACTATTTTACTGGGGTTTCCTTTGTGTATGTCTGCAATAATGCCTTCTGTAAGAAGTATGGCAATATCTAACTCACTTGATCGAAGCGCTTTTGTCATAGCTCCCGTTCCGCCAAAATAATCTTTCCATGAAATGGAAATGTTTTTTTTTTCAAATAGACCTTCATCTATTGCTTTTATCCATGGGAAGTTAAAATGCTCCGGAACGCCACCGACCTTAAAGTGAGTAGGTTTAGAAATGTTTGGTAAATCATCCATTTTAAATTCTTTGAAAAGGCAAAAACATTAATTCTCTACAAAATTAAAAACAATACTTATTTACCTGCAAATAAAAGTAAATATAATCGTAATGAAAAAAAATAGCGCGATTTTAACACTCTCTTCCCAGCTCTTTGTCTATGTGGATTGACAACTGGTTTAGCTGTTGAAACTTAGCTAAAAAATTCACCCGATCGTGCTCTTCAATTTCATTATTCTTTAACTGCTTAAGCATTGTGTTAAGCTTTAATTTAACTTGTTTAGACTTTAAACGAATTACCCCTTCTACTACTAGATCTTTAAGTTTATCCGTTTCTGTAGGCACAAAAATTTCTTTTTTAGACCAATCGCTTATTTGGTGTTTGTCACTTAATAACTCAGACATCGATTGAGAAAGCTCAATATCTTGATGACGAACAAAATGTTGCGCATTTAAAATCGTTTCACGCTCTTGAAACGCTGCAATAAACTCTGAATAAATTTTGTTAAAAACAGGCTGTGTAAAAAGAATATCATCCTCACTTAATTGCGTTATAATATACTCCGCAGTAGAAATTTGTGTGGCCTGAGGCTCTCCTTGTTCGTCTTCGTATTCAAAATTTAAAAGAGTCTCTCCATATATAACCAAGAGTCTTATTAAGGTAGATTCTTCTAAATCAATACTTAATTCGTTTTGCTTGGTGGCTGTTTTAGGCTTGCTAAAAACAACCTGCATTGGCTCAGAAGTGATTTTGGCATGATTTCCAGAACGAGACTGCTCAATACTTGTAAAAATCAATTGCTCATCTACACCTAAAATACTAGAAGAGCTTTGGGCATAAACTGTTCTAGAAACATTGTCTGGAATTAAAGCAATAGTGGCTGCAACATCCTTAATGAGTTCCGCGCGCTTAATCGGGTCTTCTTTGGCCTCTTCTAGAAGGAGCGAACACTTGAACTCAATAAAATCCTTAGACTGTTTCGTTATATAGTTTTCAAAGTCTTCAGAACTAACCTTCTTTGCATATGAATCCGGATCTTCTCCTGCTGGAAACGTAAGAACTTTTACGTTCATACCTTCTTGAAGAATAAGATTAACCCCTCTAAGGGCTGCTTTTATACCTGCAGCATCTCCATCAAAAAGAAGTGTAATGTTATTGGTAAACCTTTTTATAAGTTTAATTTGTTCTACCGTAAGAGAGGTTCCGGAAGAAGCAACGACGTTTTCAATACCAGACTGATGCATAGAAACAACATCTGTGTAGCCCTCTACTAATAAACAACGGTCTTTTTTAACAATACTATTTTTGGAAAAAAACAAACCATAAAGTACTTTACTCTTAGAGTATATATCACTTTCTGGAGAGTTTAGATACTTTGCCGCTTTTGCATTGTTTTTTAAAATTCTTCCACCAAAACCTAGTATTCGACCCGATAAAGAGTGGATTGGAAACAAAACTCTACCACGAAAACGGTCGAAATTTCTTGAGGAATTGACAATCGTCAGGCCTGTTTTTTCTAAATAGCTTAAATTATAGCCTTCTTTAAGGGCGTGCTCACTAAATGCTGCTCCATTTTCAGGGTTGTACCCTAACTGGAATTTTTTTAAAGTTTCTTCTCTAAAACCTCTTTCCTTAAAATAACTTAATCCTATGGCGCGGCCTTCATTATGATTGAAGAGTTGATCTTGAAAATATTCGTTAGCCATGCCGCTAACTATATACATACTCTCCCTGTCGTTGGCAGCCTCCTCTTGTTCTGGTGTGCGAACCTCTTCTTCAATAAAGATATTGTATTTACTTGCTAAAAACTTGAGCGCTTCTGGATAACTAAAATGCTCGTGATCCATCACAAAGTTTACCGAGTTCCCACCTTTACCACACCCAAAGCATTTGTATATACCCTTTGCTGGAGAAACGGTAAAAGAAGGTGTTTTTTCGTCATGAAATGGGCAGTTACCTAGCATGTTTACACCCCTTTTTTTAAGGTGTACAAAGTCGCCAACCACTTCGTCTATTCGGGCAGTTTCAAAAATGAGATCTATGGTTTCTTTAGGGATCAAGTGCGCTAATTTAAAAGCTAAAATACTAAATTTTGTGGGTGTTGCTAGATTTAGCTAAGTAGAATGGGTTAAAAATAAAACTTAAAATAGTTATTTCTTACGCTCAATAACATACTTTATCAAGGCCAATAAAGACGTTTTGGCTTGGGTATTCGGAAGTGAAGCTATTGTATTGATCGCTTTGTTTTGATAAGCCAACATTTGTTCTTCTGCATATTCCAATCCTCCGCTTTGGCGAACAAAAGCAATCACTTCTTTTACTTTTTTTGGATTGTTGTAGTGGCGTTTAATTATATTGATAACCGATTTACGGGTAGACTTATCGCAATGTTGAAGCGCATATATTAGTGGCAATGTCATTTTTTGCTCCTTAATATCTATGCCAACTGGTTTTCCAATAATGCCTTGTTTATGGTAATCAAAAAGGTCGTCTTTAATTTGAAAAGCAATGCCTATAGCCTCGCCAAACGCCCACATTTTATCAATAAGAGCTTGGTCTTTTGAAACAGAAGAGCACCCAACGGCACAGCAAGCCGCAATTAACGAAGCTGTTTTTTTTTGAATAATGTCGTAGTAAACGTCTTCTACTATATCTAAACGTCTGGCTTTTTCAATCTGTAAAAGTTCACCTTCACTCATTTGTTCTACTGCTCGAGACGTGAGTTTCAATAAGTGAAAATCCTCATTCTTAACAGCCAACAACAAGCCTTTTGACAACAAATAATCGCCAACTAAAACCGCTATTTTGTTTTTCCACAATGCGCTAATAGAAAAGAATCCGCGTCGCATATTAGCGTCGTCAACTACATCATCGTGAACAAGTGTTGCGGTGTGCAACAACTCAATCATAGAGGCTCCTCGAAAAGTACTTTCATTGATCTCTCCGCACAACTTAGCTGAAAGAAAAACAAACATCGGGCGCATTTGTTTTCCTTTACGCTTTACAATATAATGCGTAATGCGGTCCAATAATGGAACCTTACTAGCCATCGAGTTTTTGAACTTGAGCTCAAAAGAACTCATTTCCTTTTTAATTGGGGCTTTTATTTGATCGATTAACGACATAGTTCTAAATAAAAGAGTTCTTCTTTAGTTAAATCCTTACAGGGCGAATTAATACACATACGGCTCACTTTATTTTTTGTTGGCTAATTGACCACAAGCAGCATCTATATCTTTTCCTCTGCTTCTTCTAATGTTTATAACCACGCCCCGCTCTTCTAGATAGTCTTTAAATGCATCTACTTTTGCTACTTTTGCTTGCTTAAACTCGCCTCCTTCTATAGGATTGTATTCAATGATATTGACTTTACATGGGATGTGTTTGCAAAACTCATAAAGTTCATGTGCGTCTTGTAATTCATCGTTAAACTTGTCAAATATGATGTATTCGTAGGTTACTCGAGTTTGCGTTTTAGCATAAAAATATTTTAGTGAATCGGCCAAAGCTTCCAAATTGTTGGTCTCGTTAATCCCCATAATTTTATTTCGCTTTTCGTCATTTGCAGCGTGAAGTGAAAGGGCTAAATTGAACTTAATATCATCATCAGCTAATTTTTCAATCATTTTTGCAACTCCAGCAGTAGAAACAGTAATTCTTTTTGGCGACATGCCTAAACCCTCGTCAGAGGTAATTTTTTCTATAGACTCTAGTACGTTTTTATAATTTAATAAAGGCTCGCCCATCCCCATATAAACAATGTTTGATAGAGGTTGTTTGTTGTGCTTCATCGCTTGATCTCTAATAATGCGAACTTGGTCGTATATTTCGGCAGCATCAATATTACGCATGCGTTTTAAACGACCCGTAGCGCAAAACTCACAAGCTAAGCTACATCCGACCTGAGATGAAATACACGCAGTCATGCGAGTGTCGGCGGGTATTAAAACACCTTCACAAATTTTACCGTCGTAAAGACGAAAAGCATTTTTTATGGTTCCGTCTTTGCTAAATTGACAATCGTCTACCGCTACTGCGTTAATACTAAAGTTGTCACGTAACATTTCACGAGTAGAAAGAGAGAGGTTTGTCATTTGATCAAAATCGATGGCAGACTTTTTCCAAATCCACTCGTATACTTGATTTGCTCGAAATGCTTTTTCGCCTTTATTCGTAAAATATTCTTTGAGCTTTTCTTTCGACAAAACTCTAATGTCCTGTTTAATCTGATTTTTCATTGGTGCAAAGATAGGGATTCTTACCTTTGTAAAAATTTACTACATGCGTATAATTCAAGCATCTTTTATTGTCCCTTTGAATGGAGAAATTGTTGAAAATGGGTACCTTTTTATTGAGGAGGATGGTACGCTTATCCATGTAACCGATCAAGCTCCTATAACGAGTGATTTTGAGGTTGAGGTATACGAAGGAATCCTTTGCCCTGGCTTTGTAAACACACATTGTCATCTAGAACTTTCTCACATGAAAGGTTTAATACCCGAAGCTACGGGATTGCCTGAATTTGTGAATCGAATTCCTTCACTTAGAAATAAGTCTACGGAAAATCCTTTAGAAGCAATGGCAGCAGGAAATAACGAAATGAGTCAGGCGGGAATTGTCGCTGTTGGAGACATTTGCAATACAAGTGACTCCTTAAACATAAAAAAAGACAGCGCACTAAAGTACCACTCCTTTGTAGAGGTCTTTGGTCTCGACAAAAACAAAAACAAGGAGCTTGTTATTAAAGGAGAAACTATAGTGCAACAATACGAATCTCAAGGCCAAGATTGTTCTATAACTCCGCACGCACCTTACTCAATGTCTCCACAATTATTAGAGGGTGTTTATGCAAGTTCAAAAGGACAGCTCCTAAGCATACATCATCAAGAAACAAAATCAGAAAATGAAATGTTTCTTGAATCTAAAGGAGACTTGGTAAATTTATACGAAAAAAGAGCGCTGGATATATCAGCTCAAATTTCATTTAAAAAAAGTTCTTCTGAATACAGTTTGCTTCAATACCTCCCAAAAAATCAAAAAGTACTGCTGGTTCACAACACTTATTCTGAAGCTTCTGATATTGATCTGATCGAAAATCATTTCTCGAATGCATATTGGTGTACATGTCCTAAAGCAAACTGGTACATTGAGCGTAAACTACCTAATTATGATTTTTGGATTGACAAAAAATTGAAAATTACCGTGGGTACAGACTCATTAGCCTCTAATGATTCTTTAAATATTCTAGAAGAATTAAAATTAATACAAAAGCATTATGCTCATATACCAACAGAAGAATTGCTTAGGTGGGCAAGTAAAAATGGGGCCGATTTTTTTGGTTATAGTGGGCTGGGTAGTTTTACAAAAGGAACGAAACCAGGAGTGCTATTAATTGAAAATGTCGAGGGAATGATGCTGACAGAGCAATCAAGAATTAAAGTATTGGCGTAAGTCTTTTAAACCTTAAGCAAAGCCTCGGCTAAAATTAAATCCTTTGGGTTTGTTATTTTAATATTGTCTATTTCACCCTCAAAAAGATGAATTTTTTCTCCAATTGACTCTACGACAGATGCGTCGTCAGTAAAAGTGATTTGTTCTTTTTGTTTGTAAGACTTTAAAAGTATGTCTGAGCTAAAGCATTGTGGAGTTTGAACAGTATAATAAAGCGCTCTGTTTAGGGCTTGACTTTGCTTGCCATCAACTTTTCTTATAGCCTCCACGACTGGCAATACAGGAATTACGGCTTTATTGATTTCTGCTGCGCTGTACATTTTTAAAATAAAAGCTGAACTAAGAAGGGGTCTCACGCCGTCGTGAACAGCAATAATCGCGTGTTCTTTGCAAAAAGAAAGTCCTTTTTTAACAGATTGAAAACGACTGGTTCCGCCCTCACAAATTGTATGGGGTGTTTTAAAAAGGTGCTTTTTACAAAGCGAACCCCATGTTTGATGGTGTAACTTAGGCAAAACGACAACCAGCTCTATAGAGGAATCTGCCTGGTTAAACTTCTCTAAGGTGTGCATCAAAATTGGCCTACCATTCAACTCTATAAATTGCTTTGGAAGGTCTGTTTTCATTCTTTGGCCAGAGCCACCAGCTACTATTATCGCGTAATATTTCATCTGGTTACAAGGTATTACTTAATTTTTGGTTAAAAAAAAAGCTAAAAGATTGTAAACCTTATAGCTTTTTTTTGAAGTATTTGTTCGTTACAAAATCAACATTGCATCGCCATAGGTAAAGAAGTTGTATTTTTCTTTAATGGCTTCAGCGTAGGCTTTCTTTAGCAGGTCGAACCCGCAAAAAGCGGCTGTATGCATCATTAGTGTAGACTTTGGTGTGTGTAAATTGGTAATCATACAGTTCGGAATTCTAAACTCATAAGGAGGGAAAATAAATTTATTTGTCCATCCGTCAAACTGATTTAGTGTGTCGTGTGTAGAAACAGAACTTTCAATAGCTCTTAGGGTAGTTGTTCCTACAGCGCAAATTTTTCTATTTTCTTTAAGCGCTTTGTTTACAATAGCACAAGCTTCCTCTTTAACTATAATTTGCTCAGACTCCATTTTGTGTTTCGATAGATCTTCTACCTCTACAGGTCTAAAAGTTCCCAAACCTACATGAAGCGTAACTTCAGCAATATCAATTCCTTTTATTTCTAATCTTTTTAATAAGTGCTTGCTAAAATGCATACCGGCTGTAGGAGCTGCAACAGCACCTTGCTCCTTAGCGTAAACTGTCTGGTAGCGTTCGTCATCCATTTCGTCTGGATTACGATCAATGTACTTGGGAAGGGGTGTTTCGCCGAGTTGATTTAATTTTGCTCTAAATTCATCGTAAGGGCCATCGTATAAAAATCGCAGTGTTCTTCCTCTAGACGTTGTGTTGTCAATAACTTCGGCAACTAAAGATTCGTCTTCGCCAAAATACAACTTATTACCAATACGAATTTTTCTAGCAGGATCTACCAAAACGTCCCAAAGGCGATTTTCTTGATTCAATTCTCTTAACAAAAACACCTCTATTCTTGCGCCTGTTTTTTCTTTGTTTCCATACATTCTAGCTGGAAAAACCTTGGTGTTGTTTAAGATAATAACATCTTGATCGTCAAAGTAATCGATGAGGTCTTTGAACATTTTATGTTCAATTTTACCCGTTTCGCGATGTACAACCATCAGTCTAGATTCATCTCGGTTTTGCGCTGGTCTTTTGGCCAACAATTCATCCGGTAGCTCGTAGCTGAAGTGAGAAAGTTTCATTTTGGTAATCATAGAACGTATCTTTTTAAGGCTTGCAAATATATGAAATTAAATATTGTTATCTTGTTTTATCAAGACCTCATCGTTTCTTCAAATTCCTTTAAACTAATAGCGCCTTGTATGGTCTGTTTTCCTATGCGAGTTCTTTCCAATTTATAGAGCCAAGCACCACTCTTTAGTGCTTTTCCAATATCGTAGGCTAATGATCGTATGTAGGTGCCTTTACTACAGGTTACGCGAAGTTTTATATAGGGCATGTCTAGCTCAAGTATTTCTAACCCTGAAATTGTAATAGATCTTGGTTTAACGGCTACTTCATTACCTTTTCTTGCGATTTCGTACAACTTTTTACCTCCAACTTTTAGTGCAGAAAACATAGGTGGATATTGTTGAATGTCGCCTGTAAATGTTTGAAGTGTTGTTTTTATTAAATCTTCGTTAATATGCTTGGTGGCGTAAAAGTGGTCCTCTACCATCTCTCCATCGTAACTAGGCGTTGTGGCTCCTAGCTTTATCGTGGCTATGTATTCCTTTTCTGCAGCTTGAAATTGGTCAATTTCTTTAGTCATTTTACCAGTACAAAGAATCAGCAAGCCGTTAGCTAAAGGATCCAGTGTTCCTGCATGACCAACTTTAATTTTTTTAACACCTAATTCTCTTTTTATAAGCCAACGCACTTTATTTACCAACTGGAAACTTGTCCAATGGAGTGGTTTATTGAAGAGCAAGACCTCTCCTTCTTTAAATTTAAATTCTTTTTTCATTAAAAATAATGGCTTAATTCAAAACAAATTTTTTCAAGTAAGGCTTGGTCTTTTATTCCAAAAGCTCCACGAGAGTGAGAATCAATATCTATTTGACCAATAAAAATGTTCTCTTTTACTATTGGAACTACTATTTCAGAATTCACAGACAAACTGCAAGAAATATAATTGCTTTGTTGGCTGACATCATCCACTAAGAAAGTTTTTTTAGATTCAGCTACTTGACCACAAATTCCTTTACCAAAGGGGATTTTGGTATGGCTTGTTGGGGCTCCCTTAAAGGGTCCAAGTAACAGTGTTTTGCTTTTTAAATCAGCTTTGTAAAACCCTGTCCAATTGTAGTTTTCAAAAGAAGCATCAAGTAAAGCGCAAATTTTCTCCATTTTTTCTACTAACGAAAGGTTAGAATGAATAATAATTAAGCTCCGTTTTTCTATTTCTTGATAATCACTCATCCTTCAATTTCAATAATTGTTTGGTCGAGTGCTGTAAGTGTTCTGTCTAATAATTCCTTGGTATGCGTTCTAGAAATAAAAAGAGATTCGAAGGCAGATGGAGCTAAGTAAACACCTCTTTTAAGCATGCCATGAAAAACTTTTTTGAAGTATTCTGCATCTGCAGCACAGGCGTCATCAAAGTTAGCAACCTCAGTTATGTTAAAATGAAAGCTAAGCATAGATCCTACACGATTGATACACACGGAAAGGTTGTGTTTCTCGAAAATAGTTCGCATACCCTGTTCCAAATAAGCTGTTTTATTCTCAAGTTCTTCAAAAATAACGGGTTGGTCTTTTAATTCTTTAAGCAATGTATAACCACAAGACATGGCTAAGGGGTTGCCAGAAAGTGTTCCGGCTTGGTATACTGGGCCTAAAGGAGCCACCATATTCATAATTTCTTTTTTGCCTCCAAAAGCTCCCACAGGTAAACCGCCGCCAATTATCTTACCTAAACATACCATGTCTGGCTGAATGTTGTAAAGTTTATGAGCGCCACCTGGAGAGAGTCTAAACCCAGTCATGACCTCGTCAAAAATTAAGACCGCATTGTGTTTGTCAGATAGTTTACGCAAGCCCTCTAAGAACCCTTCTACAGGTGGTATACAACCCATATTACCAGCTACAGGTTCAATTATTATTGCGGCAACCTCTTCCTTATTTGCCTCTAAAACCTCTTCTACATGAGCTAAGTCGTTGTAACGAGCAAGCAAAGTGTCTTTAGCTGTGCCCGAAGTTACACCAGGGGAATTTGGAACTCCCAATGTAATAGCTCCTGAGCCTGCTTTTATTAAAAAGGCATCCGAATGGCCGTGGTAACAACCCTCGAACTTAATAAACTTTTCGCGATTGGTAAAGGCTCTTGCCACACGAATTGCACTCATACATGCCTCGGTTCCTGAATTTACCATTCTCACTTTTTCTACACCCGGCACCATACCGCAAATTAATTCTGCAATATTGGTTTCAAGTTCCGTTGGCGCCCCAAATGAAGTGGATTTGTCGGCTGTATTTTTTAGAGCCTCTAACACGGGTGGGTGGCTATGACCTAAGATCATTGGACCCCACGAGCCAATGTAGTCAATGTACTCTTTTCCTTCTACATCAATCATTATAGAACCCTTTGCTTCTCTAAAGAAAACGGGTGTTCCTCCTACAGATGAAAAGGCTCGTACAGGAGAATTAACTCCACCAGGAATGTATAGTTGAGCTCTTTCGAAAAGGTCTTTACTTGTCATGACTTAGCTTATTTTTTTAATAATTTAGCAATGTCTTTAGCAAAATAACTTGCAATTAAATTAGCACCAGCTCGCTTGAAGCCGATAATAGACTCAAACATTGCGTGCTCAAGGTTTAACCAGCCTTTTTCAGCTGCAGCATGAAGCATAGCATACTCACCTGATACCTGATAGGCTGCAACAGGCACGTCGAATTTATCTTTTACAGAACGAACCATATCTAAGTAGGGCATTCCCGGTTTTACCATTACGATGTCAGCGCCTTCCTGAATGTCCAATGCACACTCTCTTAAAGCCTCCTCTGCATTTGATGGATCCATTTGATAGGTTTTCTTATCGCCAAACCCAGGAGCAGAGTCAAGTGCGTCTCTAAAAGGTCCATAAAAACAGGAAGCGTATTTTACAGAATATGCCATGATTCCGACATTCGGAAAGTCATTTTCTTCTAAGGTTTCCCGAATAAACCCAATTCTACCGTCCATCATGTCTGAGGGTGCAACCATATCTGCACCAGACTGCGCATGAGTTAAAGCCATTTCACCAAGTAATTCAACACTTTGATCGTTAACAATTTCGCCGTCAACCACAAGGCCGTCGTGACCAGATGATGAGTAAGGATCTAAAGCAACATCAGTCATAACATACATTTCTGGATGGGTCTTCTTAATGGCTCGAATGGCTCTTTGCATTAACCCTTCCGGATTTATTGATTCTGTGCCGTAAGCGTCTTTTAGAGTCTCAGAGACTTTCGCAAACAACAATACAGAACGAAGTCCTAAATCGTAACATTCTTTTACTTCAGTAAGTAAAAGGTCGAGTGTAAAACGAAAATAACCTGGCATAGATGCAATCTCTTCTTTCTTGTTTTCGCCTTCCATAAAAAAGAGGGGAACAATAAAGTCGGTTACATGAATTTGATTTTCTTGAACGAGAGAACGAATAGCGTCTGACTTACGCAACCTTCGCGGACGGGAATATGGGTGTACAATCATTTAAATATAATTAATTACAAAAATACATTGAATTTACGAATGACTTAAAATAATATGATTTGTTTTATGGATGTGGCATTGCTTTTTGTTTAAGTTGTCCGTTTTCCAGCAATTCTATTACCTTAAAACACGCCTGATGAAAGTCTTCCACTAAATCTTCTAGAATAAAAATGCGTTGGTCTTTAACTATCTCGAGGTGTTTGGTGTTGGATTCTCTTTTAAAAAAGACCCCAATAAAACCACCCGTCGTAGACATGTGGCATGTGTTGCACCTCATTTGCTTGTAAAGCCAGTTGTCGGTGTTAATTTCAGTATAATTACTAGGAAATAGCTGATTTACAGCTAGGTTAAACCTCTTTTTGGATTGCGCTTTTGCAGCTAAGGGTTTTGCGTCAAGAAATGCGCCGATGGTTTCTATTCCCTGACTTACAAAACTAAAAGTAGGGAATAAAAAATTCGCTTGTACTAACTTTCTACTTTCCTCAACTAAGCGAGTTTGTATAAATTGTTCGTTTCTCATAAGTAAAACGTGTGTAAAGATAAACGCTTGTGCTTACTAAATTTTGGCTAGAAGAAAAATTAAGATGAAGGCGTTTAAGCTGTTCTCTAAAAGTACTAACCATTTATGGCAACAACCTCTTTAATAAGAGTAGGCAACATTTTTTTCAAGATGCTCTCAATTCCTTGTTTTAAAGTTAAAGTAGAGGACGGACAACCGCTACAAGCCCCTTGTAATAAAACAGAAACCTTTCCTTCTTCAAAAGAAATAAATTTTATATTACCACCGTCTGACTCTACTGCGGGAGCTACATATTCTTCTAGTATGTCGACAATTCGCGTTTCTATTTCATTTAATTCTGCTGGCTCCACCTCTTCAAAAGATTCTGTTACCGCGCCTTCCGATTCAGTTTGAGACGGCGATTCTTTCTCTTCTTTAAGCACTAGACCGCCATCGGCTAAAAATTCGCGTATAAACTCGCGTATTTCCATGACCAACTCGTCCCATTCCATAGTCTCATATTTTGTAATAGAAACAAAGTTTCTGGCAATGAAAACCTCTTTTACAAATGGAAAATGAAATAGCTTGGTGGCTAAAGGTGAATTAACAGCTTCATCAATATTCACAAATTCTACACTATCTCCTGTAACAATAGCACGATTGACCACAAATTTCATCACCTTTGGGTTGGGTGTAGACTCGGCATAAACCGTAGTAGCTATTTTTTTCTCGCTCATCTGTATAAATTTTAAACAAAATTACAAATAAGAAAAGATATGGCGTTGGTGAAATCAATAAAAGGTAAAAACCCTGTTTGGGGAGCAGATTGTTACCTAGCAGAAAACGCAACAATTGTTGGCGATGTAACCCTTGGCGATGAGTGTAGTGTTTGGTTTAATGCTGTGGTTAGAGGTGATGTTCATTATATTAAAATCGGTAACCGTGTTAATATTCAAGATGGTGCTGTAATTCACTGTACGTATAAAAAACACCCTACTCAAATAGGAGATAACGTTTCAATTGGTCACAACGCGCTTGTGCACGGGTGTACCGTGCATAACAATGTGTTAATTGGGATGGGTTCTATAGTTATGGACAATTGCGTTGTGAACTCAAATAGTATTGTTGCGGCTGGAGCGGTGCTTTTAGAAAACACCGTGGTAGAGTCTGGTTCTATATATGCTGGGGTTCCAGCAAAAAAAGTTAAAGAAATAAACGAAGAGCAAAGCGCTGCACTTATTAAAGGAATTGCGAATAACTATGTAGAATACAAAAGTTGGTTGGAAAATTAACCGAAGATTAATCAATCGGTAATTTTATTTCCAAAACCTCAAATTGTACCCGTCTTTTAAGAACTAAGTTTACAGGGGAAACTCCTTTTTAATTTGAGCAACCCAAGCATCAACCCTATCGTCTGTTTGATCAAACTGATTGTCTTCATCAATCGCTAGACCTAAAAAAGTGCCTTTTTCTAACTCCGCTTTAGATTCTGTGTGCTCGTATCCTTCTGTAGACCATTTACCTACAATTTCGCCACCGTTATTTAAAACAACCTCACCAATAATTCCAACACCGTCTATAAAATAATCACAATAAACATATTGATCTCCTAAACCAAAAATAGCGACTGTTTTACCGGTAAAGTCTACCTCTTTAAATTCCTCAAAAAAAGTATCCCAGTCACTTTGAAGTTGTCCATCGTGCCAAGTAGATAAGCCTAAAATTATTTTATCATATTTCGCAAACTCTTCAATAGAAGCGTCATACATATCAACAACAAAAACGTTTTCCTTACTTATTTTGTCTCTAATTTTAAGTGCTATGGTTTCTGTATTGCCCGTGTCGGAACCATAGAATAAGCCAATTTTTTCCATTTAATTATTTATTTAATGCAAAAATACGTATTGAATTTGAAATAAGTGCAACTATTTTAAAATTCAACAAGCTAAATTTCACACTATTTTTAACTGTTTAGCTGTGATAGTTTTGTAATTTTACATCCTTATTTAAAACTAAAAAATATGTATCCAGAACACATGGTGGCGCCAATGCGTCAGGATTTATCGCAAGAAGGCTTTTCGGAGTTGCGTACTGCAGAAGAGGTTGAAAATTTACTAAGCACCGAAAAAGGTACTGTACTTGTGGTTGTAAACTCTGTTTGTGGTTGTGCGGCTGGAAATGCTAGACCAGGAGCTAAATCTGCCATAAAAAACACTAAAAAACCAGATCAAATAACAACTGTATTTGCTGGTGTAGATAAAGAAGCTGTGGCTAAGGCTAGAGAGTTTATGATTCCTTTTCCTCCTTCCTCACCTTGTATCGCCCTATTTAAAAACGGAGAGGTTGTGCACATGCTAGAAAGACATCATATTGAAGGAAGGCCTGCTGACGCTATTTCCGCAAACCTAATGGCCGCTTTTGACGAGTACTGCTAAACTAAAATTAGTGTAAACTTCTATAGTAAAACCCCACCCTTTAATCAGGTGGGGTTTTTGTTTTAACTTAAGCTACTAGGCACAGAAGTGCTTGCGCTTTCTTAACTGACTTTTTACAGTTACGTTGTAATATCATTAAAAACATGTGTTAAAAATATTAGGCCTGTAGGCACTTAAAAGCATATTCAATGAATTTTCTTTGACTCAAAAAACCTATCTTTGTTTTTGTTTAAAAATAAACATGAAAACGTTTGTAAACCAGGGTATTCGTATATAAAAAATGGAGTATAATTTTAAAAGTATAGAAGCTAAATGGAGAAAGCATTGGGCAGAACAAAAAACATTTAAGCCCGAAGCCAATTCTGCTAAGCCAAAATATTATGTTTTGGACATGTTTCCCTATCCTTCAGGAGCTGGCCTTCACGTGGGGCACCCTCTAGGTTATATTGCCTCAGACATTTACGCACGATACAAACGCCTTAAAGGCTTCAATGTTTTGCACCCAATGGGCTACGACGCTTTTGGTTTACCTGCAGAACAATATGCAATTCAAACGGGTCAACACCCAGCCATCACTACAGAAACAAATATATCCAGGTACAGAGAGCAGCTCGACAAAATTGGTTTTTCATTCGATTGGGATAGAGAGGTTCGAACTTGTGAGCCAAACTACTACAAATGGACTCAATGGATTTTCAAACAAATATTTAATTCGTGGTACTGTACAGAAGAAGATAAAGCAAAACCAATTGATTCTTTAGTAGCTCGTTTTAAAGCCGAAGGGAACCTACTCGTAAAAACTGTTTCAGATGAGGTAGCATCTTTTACCGCAAAAGAGTGGGGGGCTAAAACAAAACAACAACAAGAAGAAATACTCCTTTCGTACCGGTTGGCATTTCGATCGGAAACCCTTGTAAATTGGTGTGCTGAACTAGGCACTGTTTTAGCAAATGATGAGATAAAAGACGGGCTTTCTGAGCGAGGTGGTCATCCGGTAGAACAGAAAAAAATGATGCAATGGTCGCTTAGAATTACGGCCTATGCACAAAGACTTATTGACGACTTAAACGCATTAGACTGGACGGAGGCGATTAAAGAACAGCAGAGAAATTGGATTGGTCGCTCGCAAGGGGCGTCCATTCGTTTTGAGGTCGTTAGTGACGAATTGGCCTTGGATGAAAAACTTGACATTGAGGTTTTTACAACTCGTCCAGATACCATTTTTGGTGTTTCATACATGACTCTAGCGCCAGAACACGAATTTGTAGCACGAATAACCACAGACGATTACAAAATTGCTGTTTCTGACTATATAAACAAAACAAAAAAACGGTCCGAAAGAGATCGGATGTCTGATGTAAAAACAGTATCCGGACAGTTTACTGGTGCCTACGTAATTCATCCATTTACAGGCGATAAAATTCCCGTTTGGATAGGTGATTATGTTTTAGCTAGCTACGGTACAGGGGCGGTTATGGCGGTTCCTGCACATGACACAAGAGATTTTGCTTTTGCGAATCACTACAATCTTCCAATGATACAGGTTATTTCCGGCGGTAACCTTCCGACGGAATCTCATGATGGAAAAGAGGGGGGATTGTTAAATTCTTCATTTTTAAATGGCTTACAAGTTAAAGATGCAACCGCTACAATTATTGCTAAAATTGAGGAAAAGGGTATTGGTAAGGGTAAAATTCAATACCGCCTAAGAGACGCAATCTTTTCACGACAAAGATATTGGGGAGAGCCATTTCCTATTTACTATGAGGAGGGCTTACCAAAAACGATGGAAGATAAAGACCTGCCTTTAAAATTACCGGCTGTAAAAAAATATTTACCTACCAAAACAGGAGAGCCACCTTTGGCGCGAGCAGAAAACTGGAAAACGAAGGAGGGGTTTGATTTTGAAACGAATACAATGCCTGGTTGGGCTGGTTCTTCTTGGTATTTCTTACGCTACATGGACGCCAATAATAAAGGAGAATTTGTTTCAAAAGAAGCAGAATCGTATTGGAAAAATGTAGATTTATATATTGGTGGCTCAGAGCACGCAACGGGTCATTTATTGTACTCAAGGTTCTGGATGAAGTTCCTATATGATTTAGGTTTTGTTTCGGAACAGGAGCCTTTTAAAAAAATGATTAACCAAGGGATGATATTGGGTAGGTCTAATTTTGTATACCGAATAAAAGACACAAATAAATTCGTTTCTCATGGTTTGAAAACTCAATACGAGACCACAGCAATTCATGTTGATGTGAATATGGTGGAGAATGATGTGTTAAATCTTGAAAAATTCAGGTCGTGGAGGGCTGAATATAAAGATGCTGAGTTCATTCTTGAAGAACATAATTATAAATGTGGGGCTGAAGTTGAAAAGATGTCTAAGTCTAAATTTAATGTAGTAAGCCCAGATTTAATTGTTGAAAAATACGGAGCTGATACGTTACGTATGTACGAGATGTTTTTAGGGCCGTTAGAGCAATTTAAACCTTGGAACACAAATGGAATATCCGGTGTAAATAATTTTTTACGTAAGTTTTGGCGTTTGTTTCATAATGATAAGGGTGATTTGTGTGTGTCTGAGGAAAAACCCTCGATAGAAGAGTTAAAAATACTTCACAAAACAATTAAGAAAGTACAAGAAGATGTTGAGGGGTTCTCTTTTAACACCTCAGTAAGCACGTTTATGGTTTGTGTTAATGAACTTACCAATCAAAAATGTAATAAACGAGAAGTTTTGGAACCATTGGTACTTTTAATGTGCTCGTATGCTCCTCATATATCCGAAGAACTTTGGATGTTACTAGGTCATAAGCAGGGGGTTAGTTATCAATCTTTTCCAATATTTAAGCCATCAGTATTAATTGAAAGCTCGCACAATTACCCTGTTTCCTTTAATGGGAAGATGCGATTTAAAGTTGAGTACTCGTTAGAGTTAAGTAAAGAAGAGTTAGAAAAACAAATTTTAGCTCATGAAAAAACAATACATTACTTAAATGGTGTAAATCCAAAAAAAATAATTATTGTTCCAAAAAAGATTATAAATATTGTTCTGTAAAAGACGGCATTTTGGTAGTGACTTTGGTGAGTTTTAATCAATACAACATCGTAGTGTGATTGGTGTGGTAATTTGCGATATTTGATAGATGAGAAAAAAGAAATCCTTTGTAAACATACTTAAAGAACGTTTTCGTATTGTTATTCTTGAGGAGCAGTCACTTCAAGAAAAAAAAACGATTCGTTTAAACTGGTTTCAAATTATAACTCGTTTACTTTCTGGAGTACTAGTAATAGCTATGCTTAACACACTAATAATTGCATATACACCTTTAAGAGAATTTATCCCGGGGTACGCTCCTCCTCATTTCTCTAAAAACTTAATCTATTTGTCTAACAAAACAGATTCGCTAATTGCGGATCTAAAAATAAAAGAGCAAAAACAACTTATGCTCGAGAAAATTATGAGAGGTGAGTTGGTTGACGATTCTCATTTGTCAGACTCTACTATTTCAGCAAACATAAGTAATAAGGACATAATAGCTTCTCATAATGACTCCGCATTTAGGATAAGTGTAGAAAGAGAAGATCAATTTAATGTGTTAATAGATGAACAAACAATGCCTTCTAGTATAATAAATACTGCTTTTTACGCACCGATAAAAGGGGTAATAAGCGACGCCTTTGACCAAAGAAAAAAACATTTCGGAATCGATGTTGTTGCACCAAAAAACGAGGCTATTAAAGCCACGCTCCCTGGAACTGTCGTGCTTTCTAGTTGGACAACAGAAACAGGATATACCATGGCAATACAACATGAGGATGATTTAATATCTTTTTACAAACACAATTCGGTACTCTTAAAGAACATTGGAGAGAAAGTATTAGCTGGAGATGTAATTGCAATTATTGGTAACTCAGGCTCATTAAGTTCTGGCCCACACCTGCATTTTGAGCTTTGGCATAAAGGAAAGGCAATTAACCCGCAACACCATATTATATTCTAATGACTCTAAAATCGTTCATAGGTAAGTTTGTGGCAAAATACGATGTAGCACAAACAAAAAGGTGGAGTAATAACCCGATAAAAACTCAAGAAAAAGTATTACAAAGCCTTTTAGATAATGCTAAAAATACTGACTTTGGAAAAGATCATGGGTTTTTAGATATACAAAATTACGATGAATTTAAGAAAGCTGTTCCCGTTAGAGATTATGAAGGTTTAAAACATTATATCGAAAGAATTAGGGAGGGGAAATTAGACGTTCTTTGGAAAGGAAAGCCTTTGTATTTCGCTAAAACATCGGGAACAACATCGGGAGCTAAATTTATACCACTTACAAAAGAGTCGTTATCTTACCAAATTAAAGCTGCAAAAAGCGCTCTTTTACATTATGTAGAAAATTCAGGTAATCATCATTTTATTTCAGGTAAAATGATTTTCTTACAAGGTTCACCCGAATTAGATAAAAAACCTGTTATTCCAAATGGAAGGCTTTCTGGAATTGTCGCTAATTTTATTCCTAGATACTTACAAGCCAATAGACTACCCTCCTACAAGACAAACTGCATTGAAGATTGGGAAGAAAAAGTAGAGGCTATTATTGAGGAAACACTTCCACAGGATATGCGACTAATAAGTGGAATTCCTTCGTGGGTACAGATGTATTTTGAAAAATTGGAGAAAAAAACCGGTAAAAACATAAGTACATTGTTTCCTAATTTTTCTCTTTTTGTATTCGGCGGAGTAAACTATGAGCCTTATCGAAAAAAGTTTGAAGAATTAATAGGTAAGAAAATAGATAGCCTTGAACTTTACCCAGCTTCAGAAGGGTTTTTTGCATTTCAAGACAAACAAGATGAGCAGGGTTTATTGTTACTCTTAGATTACGGTATTTTTTACGAATTTATTCCAGCTTCAGCTTTTTATGATGAAAACCCTAGACGGATTTCTTTGAAAGATGTTGAGTTGGGTGTAAACTATGTACTTATTCTTAACACAAATGCAGGTTTATGGGGGTATAATATTGGAGATACGGTTGAGTTTACATCACTATGTCCCTACAGAATTATTGTAACAGGAAGAATAAAACATTTTACTTCTGCTTTTGGAGAACACGTTATTGCAAAAGAGGTTGAATTTGCTATTAAAGGAGCTATGCAAAAGTATCCAGAGGTAAAGCTAACAGAATTTACCGTAGCACCAGAGGTGAAGCCTATAGAAGGTTTACCGCATCACGAGTGGTTTATTGAGTTTGCAACAGAGCCTAATGACATAGATTTATTTGCAAATTGTCTAGATGACTTGTTGCAGGATCAAAACACCTACTACAAAGACCTTATAAGTGGAAAGGTATTAAAAAAACTAGAAATAAAAACGTTACAAAAAGGAGCCTTTAACTTGTATATGAAGACTCAAGGAAAGTTAGGGGGACAAAATAAAGTGCCAAGATTGGCAAACGATAGAAAAATTGCAGACCAATTAAAGGTCAGATAATTTGTTAATAAATTTATGGTGTTTATTTTCAGACAGCGCCTTCAAATAAGCAGAGCCAATAATAGCTCCATCTGCTAAACTTTGAACTAATTTAACCTTCTCATACGAATCTATCCCAAACCCAATAAAGAGTGGGGTCTCTCCGCAAATATCTTTGATTGCATTGTATTTAGGTAATTCTTCAACACTAAAAGAAATGCTTGAGCCTGTGGTTGCGTTAGAAGAAACGAGGTAAACGAAGCTGTTTTTTGAGCGTTCACACATCTTTCTAATTCTGTCTTTAGGTGTTTTTAGTGTAATTAAAAAACAGGGTGAAACACTGTTTTTTTCGAAATAAACGCTGTAAAACCTATCGTATATTTCCAAACTCATATCCGGAATAATAACAGCAGAAATATTTACACGTTTGCATATTTTAAGAAATTTTTCAAGTCCGAAAGAAATAATAGGGTTAATGTAGCCCATTAAAACTAAAGGGATTTTAGTAGACCGTTTAGCTAGTTGTTTAAAAATAAGATCTAGGTTTATTCCGTTCTTCAGAGCCACTTGGCTTGTGTTTTGAATGATTGGTCCGTCTGCTAATGGGTCAGAAAAAGGAATACCTACTTCAATAAAGTCTATTTGATAAGATTCCAACTCCTCTAATTGGCCTGTTAAACTACCAATAAAAGGAAAGCCCGCAGTTAGAAAAATACTTAATTGTTTTGATTTCTTTAAGAAGGGGTTCATACGTTCTTGTTTGTTGTTAAATAGTCTTGATATGTTTGAATATCCTTATCGCCTCTGCCTGATAAATTTAAAACAACGACATCATCTTTAGTAAATTTAATTTTATCGAGTGCAGCTAAGGCATGTGCACTTTCGAGTGCAGGAATAATTCCTTCGCTAAGGGTACATTCTCGTGCTGCAACCAAAGCCTCTTTGTCGGTTACAGCTATACATTTAGTCCTTCCAGAATCTATTGAGAAAGCGTGTAGCGGTCCAATCCCAGGGTAATCTAATCCGGCTGAAATAGAGTGGGGCTCAATTACCTGCCCAAACTGATCTTGTAATAATAAAGTCATACTACCATGCAAAACTCCAGGGCGCCCAAGAAAAGAGGTTGCGGCAGATTTGCCTGAATTTAGTCCTTGACCTGCAGCTTCAACAGCAAATAATTCAACATTTACATCATCATAAAAGGAGTAAAAAGAACCCGCTGCGCTACTTCAACCACCAACACAAGCAACCACTTTTGTGGGGTTTGGTTTACCTGTTTTGGAGCGTAATTGAATTGAAATTTCTTTGGAGATAATCGATTGAAAATGAGCTACAATCTCTGGATAGGGATGAGGCCCCACCACGCTACCGATTAAATAATAAACATCTGGGTGGTTAATCCAGTATCGGATCGCTTCATTAGTAGCGTCTTTAAGAGTCTTGCTTCCACAGGTTGCAGGCTTAACTGTGGCTCCTAAAAACTCCATTCTCTTAACGTTTGATGCTTGTCGACGCATATCTGTTTCACCCATAAAAACAACACAATCCATATTCATTAATGCGCAAGCTGTTGCGGTGGCAACTCCGTGTTGGCCCGCGCCAGTTTCAGCAACAATCTGACACTTACCCATAGACTTGGCTAGTAATATTTGACCAATAGCGTTATTCATTTTGTGTGATCCAGTGTGGTTGAGATCCTCACGTTTAAGGTAAATAGAACAGTTGTACTTTTTGCTTAATTTTTTTGAGAAATACAGAGGTGTTGGGCGGCCAACATAATCTTTTAATAAAGATGAAAGGTTTTTATTAAAGCGCTTGTTGTTTTTTTGCAACCGATAGGCTTCCTCTAATTCCTGAATATTAGGACGTAATAATTCTGGAACAAAAGCACCACCAAACGTTCCATAAAACCCCATTGAGTCAGGTAAAGTGTTGAATTTCATTCGTGATTTGTTAGTTGTTCAATAAATTTCTTGAGTTTGTCGATGTTTTTGTCAGATGGAGAATGTTCAAAACCACTATTTAGGTCAATTCCTCTAAATTTAGAGTGCTTAAAATTTCGAATAGTATTTACTAAACTTGGTCGAATACCTCCACTTAAGAAAAAGGGGGTATCACCTAAGTAATTAGATAAGACAGACCAGTCGTATTGACGTCCTGAACCACCATATAGGGGGGTTTTAGTATCAAACAAGAAAAAGTCTACAAAGGAATCATATCGTGTTGTACTTTTAAAATTGAATTTTTTATCCACTCCAAAAACTTTTATCACCTTCACTTTCTCTCGGAGAAAAGAACACAGTTCAGGCGATTCTTGACCGTGTAATTGAACCACATCTAACGAATGAATAGCTATGTGTCTTTGAACTTCTTGAAAAGTAGGGTTTACAAATACACCGACCTTTTCTGCAAATTTGAGTGTTGGTGTTTGGTTTACAAAACGCTCTGAGTTTTGATAAAAAATAAATCCTACAAAATCAGCAAAAAGCTCTACTTCTTTTACTTGTTTAAAATTACGCATCCCACAAACCTTAATTAACATAATTCAGAAGGTTGAAATTGAAGAGATGTTAAAGTTTTAGAAGGATTGGAGTTTGCTAAAATATGTTCTCCTATTAGCGCTCCTTTATACCCTTTTGCTGACAGTTTAATTAGGTCGTTTTTAGAACGAATACCAGATTCCGAAATACAGATTTTTTGCTCAGGAATAAAATCATATAAATCAAATGATGTTTGAATGGATGTCTTCTGCGTTTGTAAATTTCTATTATTTGCACCTATTATATCTACAAATTCGTTTACCTTCTTTAGTTCTTTGTAGCTATGGCATTCCATGAGCACCTCCATGCCAAGAGATTGAGCCATTACCGTTAAATGTAATGCTTGTTCTTTGGTTAATATTTCAGCGATTAGTAAAATAGCATCTGCACCAATGGCTTTGGATTCAAACAATTGAATTTCATCAATAATAAATTCTTTACGTAAAACAGGAATGGTAGTAGCGGATTTTAATAAGGTTAAATCGTTGTTATAACCTCCAAAATAATAATAATCAGTTAAACACGAAATGGCAACTGCGCCAGAGCCTTCATAAATTTTTCCCTGTTGTATGATATCAAAAGATGTGTTAATTAAACCCGCGCTAGGTGATTTTCTCTTCATTTCTGCAATTATACCAAATTTATCAGGCGTTAACGCCTTGGTTAGCGATCGCTTTTTTTGTGAGAATAATGAAGACGATTCAAAGTCTTTGTAGCTATACTTTTCCTTAATAGCTTTGACTTCTTTTTTCTTTGAGTTTATTATTTCAGTAAGTATTTTCATAAGTACATTGTTTTTGAAAAGAAAGAAGACCTGTTCGCCTTACCTTCTTTAATAAATTTTAGCGTTTCTTTAAATAATTCTATTATTGGTTCATTAGGGTGGTAAAGTTGCAAGGCCAGAGCAGTGTTAGCAGCTATAACAAAGTTGTGTTCTTCTGTTCCTCTTCCTTCTAAAATTCTACTCACTATTTTGGCTGCATCTCGAACGGTGCGTCCACCGTAAATTGAAGATTGAGCTAACTTAGTAAGCCCAAAGGTTGCGGCATTCAGTGTTTGTTCACTCTTCCCACCAAACACTCTTGTATCGTCTGTTAACGTGAGTTCTTCAAATCCTTCCGTACCGTATACAACTCGATAATTAGTGCGGTTTTCTCTAAGTAGGTGTTGATACACCTTAGCCAATTCTAATGAGTAGGTTCCGGTTAATTGATATTTGGGTTGAGATGGATTAACTAAAGGACCAAGGCTATTAAAAATAGTTCGAACACCAAGATTTCTCCGTATCGGAGCAATTTTTTTCATGGTTGGGTGAAAAAGAGGTGCGTGTAAAAAACAGATGTTACGTTCGTCTAATTGGCGTTGAAGCTCACCGCTGTCTTCTGTAAAAACAAAGCCCAACTCTTCTAAAACATTAGAGGAACCACACAAGGAGCTTACTCCGTAATTTCCGTGTTTTATTACCTTCTTGCCCATCGCAGCTAAAACTAAAGCAGTTGTTGTGGAAATGTTGAATGAATTTTTCCCATCCCCACCAGTTCCGCATAAGTCTATTGCATTCTCGCTTTCTAATTCTACAGGTAAGGCTAGATTCAACAGGGCAGAACGAAAACCGTGCATTTCTTTAAGTTGTACACCCCTCAACTGAATAATCATTAATATCCCGCTAATAACCTCAGGAGGGTGTAATTCTTCTTCGATTGAAAAGATAAAATCGTAGGACTCCTGAAACGTAAGATACTCATTATTTAATAATTTATCTAGTACATAATACATCCTTCATAGGTTTAACCATTTGTAAATAATTTTGCGTCCATCAGGGGTTAATATGGATTCTGGATGAAATTGAATACCGAATATTGGTAAACTCAAATGTTCTATTGCCATAATTTCACCAGTAACAGTTTCTGCGGTAGATCGAAAGTTTTTGGGTAATTCATTAACATGCCAACTATGGTAACGTCCAACTTGAATACTCTTGGGTAGTTCTGAAAATAACAAACTTGTTTTATCAACCTGTATACTTGATTCCTTCCCGTGAATAGCGATAGGAGCAAGAGTTATTTTTCCACCAAAATGCTCCGCTATTGCCTGATGACCTAAACACACACCCAAAAACTTTTTTGTCTTTTTGAAGTGCGAAATAACCTCCATTAATTGGCCAGACTCAGAGGGTATTCCTGGGCCAGGAGAAAGCAAAATAGCTTCCGGTTTTTTAATTTCATTAAAATTTAATTTATCGTTTCGCTGAACATTTACAAGGCATCCAAACTCCTCTAAATAACGAACAAGATTGAAAACGAAGGAATCATAATTATCTATAACAGTAATTTTCTTCATAGTATTTTAACGTTGCTTGGTTTAAAAGAAGACTCGGTTTTTTTAATAGCAGAACGAAGAGCTTGAAGCTTGAGGTGTACTTCTCTTAGTTCTTTTTTAGGGATAGACTCGAGAACAATACCAGCCCCAGCCCTAAGGTGAAGTATGTTGTTTTGACTCATAATACTTCGTATTACAATGGCCATATTTACATCACCGTTTGCGCCGAGGTAACCAATAGACCCTCCGTAAAAATTTCTATTTCATCGCTCGTACTTCTGTATCAACTCTAACGCCCTGGGTTTTGGTGTTCCTGAAAGTGTTCCGGCAGGGAATGAATGAGTTAGGGTTACAAAAGGTTTGGTAAACTTCAATACGCCTGTTACTTTAGAAACGAGATGAATGACATGGCTGAAATATTGAACTTCTTTGTATTTTTCTAATTTAATATGTGAACAATCGCGGCTTAGGTCATTACGAGCAAGGTCAACCAACATGGTGTGCTCAGAATTTTCCTTTTCATCTTTCGTTAGAAAATCAACATTCTGTTGGTCTTCTTGTTCAACTCCTGTGAGTGGAACTGTGCCTGCAATTGGGTGAATTTCCGCCTTACCGCCATTTATTAAAATTTGTGCTTCAGGAGAAGAGCCAAACAATCTATAGTTCTCAAAGTCGAAATAAAAAAGGTAAGGAGAGGGGTTTAGCCTTCTCAATTCTCGGTAAACAAGAAAATCATCACCAAAAAAGTGTTGTCGGAATTCATTAGAGAGTACTAATTGAAAAACATCTCCACGCTTGCAGTGATTAATACCCTTTTCTATTATGTTTAAAAATTCTATTTCGCTGAAGTCTGACTCCTCTTCACCTAATGTTTCGAAAGGTAATTGAATACTGGTGTTTTTTCTAAAAAGATCCTCAATGTTTGTAGCCTCTTTTACGAAAGAAAGACTGTTTTCAATTAAAAAACCATCACTTGTGAAGTGGTCGATTACAATAATGTATTTATAAACAAATAGGTGTAGATCCGGAATATCTGAATCTGTACTTGTTTTTTCGATGTGTGTTTCATCCTTAAGGGTGAACTCAAAACCTATTCTACCGAAAAAACCATTAAACTTAGTTTCAGAAAAAGAAAATGTATCAAGAATCTTTTGAATTTGCTCTGCAAAAGACTCAGTAGAAACTAACTTTTTTTCAACAACTTTATGGGTGGTTGTTATAGTTAGTATAAGATTTGTAAGGGTAAGTTCTACAATAGGATCACAACCAATAAACGACTTACTATCTTTACGAGAGTGGTAATCATTACTTTCTAACAAGCATGTTTTTCTATAATGGTGTCGAAGGGATAAATACAATTCTATGGGTGTGTATATATCAGCCGAAAACTGACTAAACTTTGAGTAAATGTGCATATAATAATAATATGATGTGAAAAATGTTGTTCGTTAGAATACGAACAGCTAATAAATAAGTGGAATTAATAGAGCACATGCCAACGATCTGTGAGGCTAACCCACCAATAATAATATTTTAAAACTTTATCCATTAATACAACAATACGAAATATATATAAATATATTAATGTATATGTTAAGTAAAAAAATATAACAATCAACTGATGTTATCCAAAAAGGATTAATTCGTCATAAAAATGAAATTATGAATAAAAAAAATTAACCTTATTTAAATCTTTAAGATGACGCTAACTACTAATTACCTAGTCTTAACTGGAGGATGAATGTAAATTACATAACAACTAAATTATACTTCTTGATGTTTTTAAATTAAAATCACTTTCTATTATTTTTAAAATCACTCTCCACGTCTACTTCAATTCGTTTATCTTGATTAACCAATTGCCAAGCTGTATGAAAAATTAGTTTTGATATAGAGGCTATCTTTCCGAAGTGAATTTTCTCAACGGTGTCTGTTGGTTTGTGATAATCGGCGTGCACCCCATTAAAATAAAAAATTACAGGAATATTGTTTTTTGCAAAATTATAATGATCTGATCGGTAATAAAATCGATTTGGATCATTTGGATCATTAAAGGTATAATCTAATTCCAGTTGGGTATAATTAGTGTTCGCGTTTTCTGATAGTTGATGTAATTCTGTACTTAACTTATCTGCCCCTATTAAATAAACATAATCTGGATTTCCTTGATGGTTTTCATCCATCCTACCAATCATGTCAATATTTAAATCTGCAATAGTATTTTTCAAAGGAAAAACAGGGTTTTCTGTATAATAGGAAGAGCCTAATAAACCCATTTCTTCTCCGGAAACAGGCATAAATAATACAGATCTTCTTGGGCCGTTTCCTTGTGCTTTTGCTAATGCAAAAGCCTCGGCTAATTCTAAAACAGCAACTGTACCCGAACCGTCATCATCTGCTCCATTATGAACTTCACCGTCATGAATACCTATATGATCGTAGTGGGCTGTAATAATTAGTAATTCATCTTTTAAATCAGAACCTTCAAGGTAACCTAAAACATTTTCACCCTGTAATAATTCTTCATTTACATAAGTAGAAAATGAGCCTTTTGCAGTAATAGTAGGATACTTACAATGGAGTACTTTTTTCTTTAGCTTTTTTAGAGACCAACCAATAGTGCGTTTTAAGTCTCCTGCATCGATAAAGGCAAATGGAACTTTAAATTTTGCATTATTAATTAAAACACTCCGTTTTTCTTTAGTAAAATAAGAACCATACTTACTGCATTTGCTTTTTACACCCTCATCAATAAATAAAACTGCTTTTACACCTTTTTTGTAAGCTATTTCTAATTGTTGTTCCCAACCAATAGGTTCATTAATTGTTGTTAATTTTTCTTTTTCTGACATTAAATTGCTTGTAAAAATTAAAACAACCTTGTCTTTTAAGTCTTCTTTAAATGAAGAACAAGCGGCTTCTTCAATACCGTATCCAATACATTGTATACTAGTAAAATCTATATTAACTGAACTAAAAAAAGGAGACGTATAATAATCTTCTAAAAAAACCAAACTATCTTTTAATAATAGGCTACTTGTTTTTAACGATTGTTTTAGTAGAGGAAATTCTTGGTAATACGTTTTTCCATTATAAGGAGGAATTCCGATGGAAGAAAAATGTGTAGCAATATAATCAGCCGCTAGTTTTTGTCCTTTTTTACCTGTTTCTCTTCCTTCTAAAGAGTCTGAAGCTAATACATACAGATGTGTTTTTAAGTCCTGTGTGTTTATTGAATTAGCAAAATAAAGCGCTGTTGAATCTTGAGCTAATAATAAGCAAGATATAAGTGTGAAAATAGGAAGAAGTAAATTTTTCATTTAGATTATAGCTATTTTATTAACTCTTTTTTGATGTCTACCGCCCTCAAATTCTGTTGTAAGAAAAATATTGGTTATCTCTTGTGCTTGCTCGTACGAAATAAAACGTGCAGGCATTGTTAAAATATTTGCATTATTATGAAGTCTAGCTAAAACGGCAATCTCTTTCTTCCAACATAATGCAGAACGTATTTCTTTGTGTTTATTTGCACTCATATTTATACCATTGCCACTCCCACAAAGTAAAACACCAAAATCTACTTTACCTTCTGAAACTTCTTTAGCTACTTTATGAGCATAATCAGGGTAATCGACACTGTCTTCTGTTTCGGGACCAAAATCAGATACTATAAAACCATTGTATTCTAAGTAACTTATTAACCTGGCTTTGTAATCCACACCTGCATGATCTGATGCTATAACTATTTTCATAATATTTATTTTAAAGGGCTAATATAGGGTTTATATATACTGTTTTAACTTTATAAACATTCTTAAATAGAGTTGTTAATATGTTGTGTAAATGTTTGGTTTCCAATAGTAATTATGAACAATAAATACGATGGTAAAATTAAATAATGGTTAATAGATAGTAATAAGTTAGTCTTGTATATAATAAATAAAAAGTTCATTGCATTTTTTAAACTGTAAAGTCAAGTAAATTTATTGTATACTTATTAATAAAAATTAATGAATATGAATAAGATTACTAACAAATAAAATTGAAATTATTTATTAGTATAAACAGTAAAACTTTTTAATTAACAAGTGTTAATTAAAAATATAAAACGTTTGTTATTAGTAACTTAAATAGCTTATATAATTAAAAAAATGTGAATAGAATATGATAAATCAAAATTCCTAGTAACTCTTATAAATTTTATACAAGCTATGAACAGGACATTATATATAGTATATTTTTCTAATTTTAAAAGAAAGAGAATTCTAAAAAAATACTATTATATATAGTAATTAGATTTGTTAAACTTTCTTTAAAATACTAAATAATTGAAAGGTTTATTGATTTAATGCTAGCTTTGTATTTGATAAAAAAAAATAACTAATTTAGTGCACTTAAATTTTTAAGAACTATGAAGAATATATTTTTTGTTTTTACAGCTATTTTAGCCTTCAATTTTTCAAGTGTTTCAAAAGCACAAACGATTAAAGGCAAATTAAACATTCAAAGGCAAGCAAATAAACAAGTAGATTTATATAGGACTGAGGGTAAATATAAATACAAAGTAGACAGTACTAAAGTTTTAACTGATGGTTCTTTTACTTTTAAATATAAAAAACACCTTAAAGGGTTTTATAAATTAACTTTAGGTAATGAAAATAATATTGTAGATGTTATTTTAAATTCTTCAGAACCTGTTGTTAGTTTAGCTTTTTCTCAAATTCGTTTAGAAAAGGGAATAGAAGTTATTCAATCTAATGAAAATAAAGCATACTGGGAATTTAAGAAAGAAGATTCCGCTGTTCAATCTAAAATAAAGAATTTAAAGAAGCAAAGGGGGCAATTTAAATCACAAGCTAACGAGGCTAAAGTTAATGAAATGACCAATGAAATTATTAAGTTAGAAAAAGAGCTTTTTAATTTTGTACAAACTGTTATTAATAAATATCCAACTACTTTTTTCTCAAAAACTAAAATTGCAAGTTTATCTAAAACGCCAAAAGATAAGGCTACGTATTTTGATGATTTAGATTTTTCCAATGAATCATTTATTCGTTCTGATGTTTATGCAACTCGTTTTCAAGATTATATTATAAAACACAGTGGTCATACAGAGGTTGGTTATTATAATGCTGTAGATGATATTATGAAAAAGTCTAAAGTAAATGAAAAAGTGTTTGAATTTGCACTTTATAATTTACTAGATGGATTTTATGGTTCTGGTTTAGAGGATGTTGCTACCTATATTATGGAAGAATATTTTTATGGAGAAGCTTGTGGAGAAATTGAGATAAATGATCTACTACGAAGTAAAGCAGATCTAATTAAAAATTTACAAATTGGTAATATTCCTCCTGATTTTACTATTAAAAGTAATTACGGAGCTGATGTAAACCTTAAGAATACTTGTGCAAATAATAAATATACTGTTATAATGTTTTGGGCTACCCACTGTCCTCATTGTATGAGAGATCTTCCTGGTTTTGTACCTGTATATAATGAGTATAAATCTAAAGGATTAGAAGTTATTGGTGTTGCTTTAGATGTAAATCAAACTAAATGGAAAAATACAATAGAGGAAAAGGGATTTAATTGGAAAAATGTATCACAATTTGGTAATTATAAATCTCCTGTTTGTATAGATTATAAAATTAACAAAACACCATCCTGGTTTGTTCTTGACAGTTCAATGAAAATTATAGCTAAACCAAAAGGAAAACAAGAAATTTTAAGGTTCTTAAAAAATAATCTATAATAAAAACGCCTCTAGTTTATAGAGGCGTTTTTAGTAACTATTTATTTTTTATGTACAAAGGGGCAAAGTTTATGATCATTTCATCATTTGCATTTTCATTAATGCATTTGTGTGTTAAAGCGCTCCCAAATATACCCGTTTTTGAATTGGTTTTTTTTAGGTCTTTTATTTCTTTACTAATTAGTTTTACTTCATTAAAAAGTAAAAACATACCTATTTTTGGTGTAAATAAGAAAATACTATTAATTAGAGGCTTTATAGGAGTTACAGCATTAACATTATTTTTCATAACTCTTCAAAATATTCCTTTAGCTAGCGCTGTTACAATTCAATATTTATCACCCATTTTTACTGCCTTATTTGCTGTTTGGATTTTAAAAGAAAGAATGAAAAAAATACAATGGGTATTTTTTGCAATGGCTTTTTTAGGTGTGTTTATTTTAAAAGGATTTGATACAAGTGGGCAATTGTCTTATTTTTATATTAGTATAGGATTAATTTCAGCATGTTTATCAGGTATAGCTTACAATTGTATTCGATTACTTAGAAAAACAGAACATCCTTTGGTTGTTGTATTTTACTTTCCTTTAGTAGCTACTCCAATAATGGCTGTATTATCTTTTTTTAATTGGGTTCAACCTCAAGGTATAGATTGGTTTTATTTATTATTATTAGGAATCTTAACCCAAGTAGCTCAAATTTATATGACTAAAGGAATCCAAAGTGACTCAGCTGGAAATATAATGACCTTTAAATATATAGGTGTTTTATTTGCTTTAATTTACGGTTATTTATTTTTCGGAGAAACCTATTCCTTTTTGAGTATTTTAGGAATATTCATATTAATTTTAGGCGTACTATTAAATATGTTTTTTAAGGATAGAATTAAAGTATAATTATGACAGAGAAAAGCACACTAAATGCACAATCATGGTTGTCTGATGCATATGACTCAACGACAAGATTAGCTGTTCAAAAATTAATTAATACCAAAGGAGAAGATCTTATAGAATCGTTTTATAAAGATTTAGATTTTGGAACCGGTGGTATGCGAGGTATTATGGGTGTTGGTTCAAATAGAATAAATAAATATACTATCGGAAAGGCTACACAAGGACTAGCTAACACACTTATAGAAATGTATCCCAATGATGATATCTCTGTAGCTATAGCTTACGATTGTAGAAATAATTCTAATTTTTTAGCTCAAGTTTCTGCAGATGTTTTATCTGCAAACGGGATAAAAGTTTTCTTATTTTCTGCACTTCGTCCTACACCAGAATTATCTTTTGCAGTTAGAGAATTGTCTTGTAAAAGTGGTATTGTTATTACCGCTTCTCATAATCCAAAAGAATACAATGGATATAAAGTTTATGGAAATGACGGTTGTCAAATTGTAAATCCTTTTGATGTTGAATTAATTAAAAAAGTAAGAGCGCTTTCTATTGAAGATGTAAACTTTAATAAACAAGAAGATTTAATTTCAACTTTAGGAGAAGAGTTTGATACACTTTATATTAATCGTATTAAAACATTAAGTTTATCTCCTAATGCTATAAAAGAGCACAGTAACTTACCGATAGTATTTACAGGAATTCACGGAACAGGAGCTGTTATGGTTCCTAAAACATTAAAAGCATTTGGTTTTACTAATGTACTAACGGTTGCCTCTCAAGATATAATTGATGGGAACTTCCCAACGGTAAAATCTCCCAATCCTGAAGAACCCGCAGCTTTAGAATTAGCTATAAATTTAGCAAAAGAAAAAGGGGCTAAATTAGTAATGGGTACAGACCCAGATGCAGATAGAGTTGGAATAGCTATTCCTGATAAATCGGGAGAATTTATTTTATTAAACGGTAACCAAACAGGATCTCTTTTAATAAACTACTTGGTAACCAGATGGAAAGAACTTGGTAAAATATCAGGCAAAGAATTTATTGCGAAAACTGTAGTTACTACAGACTTAATGGATAAAATAGCTTTAAATAATGGCGTAAAAGTATACAACACTCTAACTGGATTTAAACATATTGGTGCGGTTATAAGAGCGTTAGAAGGAAAAGAACAATTTATTGGAGGTGGAGAAGAGAGTTACGGCTATTTAGCTGGAGATTTTGTTAGAGATAAAGATGCAGTTATGTCTTGCGTTTTAATTGCAGAAATGGTTGCTTGGGCCCTAAGTAATGGTAAAGATCTTTTCGATTTAATGCAGGATATGTACTTAGAACACGGATTTTATTTAGAAGATTTAATTTCTATTACAAAACAAGGTAGACATGGAGCTACAGAAATTAAAGCTATAATGGATAACCTTCGTAAAAACACCCCAAATTCAATTGTTGGTGAAAAAGTTGTTAAGTTTATTGATTATTTAGAAACAGATAAAACAAACCTACCCCAATCAAATGTTTTGCAATTTATTACAGATAAAGGAACTAAGATTACCGCAAGACCCTCAGGTACAGAACCAAAAATTAAATTTTATTTCTCAGTCCAACATCATTTACAATTAAATTCTGATTTTTATAAAGTAAAAGATAAGTTACAGCGTAAAATCATAGAAATTCAAAATGAAATGAGTCTTATCTAATAGATATATATATAAAAATCATAAAAATCGCTTCAAAGCTACTTTTTAACACCATAAAACTCTAATTATCAGCAGTAACAGGGGGTACAAGGTGTAATAGTTAAGAACAAATCATTGTTAATAACCAAATCATAAATAGCTATTTATTAAGGGTTTAAATTTAAAAATTTCTTTTAGTAATCTATCTTATAGAAGATTTAAACCGGATTAATATAGTATAAAAATACAAGCCTATATTTGTCGGCTAAAGTTGAACTATTTTTTTGGTTTTCATCTATCTTTCTATATTTGAGTGTATTAACCAAAAAAATAATTATTATGGCTAACGCTTTTAAAATGTTAGGAGATTTAATCTCAGGATTAACAGCTTTACTTATGTCACTAGTTGGATTAGGTATCACAGCTCAAATTCTCGGAATTGGCTGGACAGGAATGGATGTAATCGGTTCTATCACCAATTTAGTAAGTAGATTTGCTGCTGCAGACCTTGCAGGATTAATAGCATTACTTATTATTTTATCTTTTTTAGGTAAAAAATAATTAAACTAATTAAAGCCCTACTGTATGGTAGGGCTTTAATTATATAACTTATACAAATGAAAGAACAATTAAAAGATAAACTCAAATCAATTAAAAAACTCATTAACTATTCTATCGACATAGCTCTTCCTTTTTTATGTTTAGGTATTGTAGTACAACTTATGGTGGGTACATCTTTGTTTGGATGGAGCCCGGTTGCAAATATTATAAAAGCCTCAGCGCAATTAGGCGATAATAGTTTTATTGGCGTTATAACTCTTATTGTTCTGTACTCATTACTTAATAAAAAATAAACCTACTATTTATAGGGTTTGTCAATCCAAAAATATTTCATAAAAAAACAATAAAGGAACGTATACTATTTATTAAATTCGCTTCTTTAAGAAATATAATGACTTACTGGAAGAATTATTGGAATAGTGTAGCGCAGAATAAATCCCCCTTTATTCAAGTGCAACGAGATGGAATGTCCGAAGTAGACTTACTTAAAATACAAAAGCATGTTTGTTTATTATTAGACCTAAAACCAAACGACGTTTTACTAGATTTATGTTGTGGTAATGGGCTTCTAACAAACCGTTTAACCCCTTACTGCAAATCTATTATTGGTATAGATTTTTCTACCGAACTCATTAAGTCGGCCAATAAAATGTACCAAAAAAAGAATCTAAACTTTATTGAGGGTGATATTGCCAATCTTTCTCATCTAACAAACACAAAGTTTGATAAAATTTTACTCTATTTCTCATTCCAATACTTCAATTCTAAGCAAGGTTCTTTCGTTGTTTCCGAAATGAAGAAGTTACTTAAACCAGGAGGATTAATTTTAATTGGAGACATACCAGATAAAGCAAAGTTTTGGTGCTATTATGACAGCTTTTTAAAGAGAGCTTTTTACTTTAAACAGTGGTTGTTTTCGCAACCAAAAATGGGCAAGTTCTGGTCTAAAAAAGAGATGGGAAAACTAGCAAAACATACCAAACTTAAGGGAAGTTATCTAGTTCAAAAACAAGACTTACCCAACTCACACTATAGGTTTGATTATATATTTCGTTTGTCTTAGGTAGTAAGTATTACAAACGTATTTTACTTCCTATTCCAAAAGAGTGAATTAAAGAATGGAAACTACCTTTCGTACCATCCTTAGCTCTTAACTCTCTTGATTTGTCATAATGAAGAATAAATGTGGCGGTAATAGCAAACCTTTTTCCAATTAAAATATCAAGACCAGTACTATTTGTTATGCCCCACCCAGTTAATTGGAATTTATTTGGCAAGAACGGTGTAATCACTTTATACGGAATGTACTCCTTATTTTTCCAATTTGGATTTTAGAGCATTGGCCCTGTGCTAAAGGTTGAATTGAATACAATATCTTTAGAATAGTTAAAATAAACCCCAACACCTAACCCCAATTGTGTGTATCCATTTGCCAAGTATAAACCACTAAGTTCACCTGCTTTTTCATCAAACCTATTTGGCTTTGTATGTAAATATTCTATTCCTAGAGCCAAAGAAAACTTAGAAGGTGTTTTTTTAGCAAGTTTATATCTCACATAAGTGAAATTATCAGGTTCATCAGGCTGTATAAAAGGAAAGTCTCTTTGAAAAAAACTTGTTGTATGAAAAGTTTCTTTAGGAATGTTTCCAGAATATTGTCCAAAGGCGGCAAGTGAAGAATACCCAAACTCAAAACTTCCTCTATTGGTTTTTGTTTCAGGTGTTTGTTGTGCGAAAATAAGAGCACTTAGAAATAGTGCAGTTACGAACAGTATTAACTTTTCCATTTTTTAATGTTTTAAAATAAAACTACCCTTTATAGTGAATGTTTTGTTTTGCAGTGTTAATACATAGGTTCCTTCTGGATATGAGCTTACATTTATGCATAGTAATTTTGATGCTGAACTTCCACGGCTAACTTCTTGTCCTTGTAGGTTTGTAATGGTATAATCGTATTTCTCCATTTGGTATTCCGGAATTTCAATAGTTAAAAGCTCGCTGCTTGGGTTTGGGTAAATTTTTATCCCTCCTTCTTTATTTAATTCCAGCTGGTGTAAACCCCACACATCACAACTGTCTAATAGTGTATAGGTTTGGTTGTTATCTTCTGTTCGGAACTTATAAAAGCAACCCAACTCAAACTGTAAGGCCTCCATAAAACCGTCTTCAAAATTCTCTACATGATACATGTCTATAGCCAACACGCTTCCATTGTATAGAGACCTAACACTCCGATTATTTTCATCTTTTGTGTGTCCAATAACAACCCTGTTTACATCAAAGTTTTCTAAAACACCATCTACTTCATCTTGAGATAATTCACCATTAGCCATACCTCTATACCAATAAACTCCAGAGTTACCGGTAACAGTTTCACAATCCGTGTTTGGACAATCTTCACCGTTCATGATTACCCTTCCGTAATCATTTATTTCGTTGTAGGATAGATTTAAATTTGAAACAGGCACACTTAACCCTCCGTGCATAAAAGCGTAATCGCCAATTTTTTCTATAATATTTTTAGACCTTAACCAGCGCCCAAGTTCTGTGTTTTCGTTGTACAGCTCAGACATTCTTTTGCCCATTAAATGTGCGTTATTAAAGTACTTAACCTCAGCATATCTCCAGTCATCGGTTAAATTAAATATTTCATGATTTCCTATTACTAAATGGATTTTCCCACCCTGGTTTTCAGCCTCTAACTCTAATTTATACAAGAGCCACATACATTCGGTAACATGATATCCTCTATCAAATAAATCACCAGTTATGATCAAGTTTCCACTTCCGTATATCCAATTTAAACTCTCATCTATTATACCCTCGCCTTTTAACAACATTGTAAACGCTTCTATGTGGCCATCAAAATCAGAGATTACCAAAAATTTAGATGGTGTTTCACTATACACAGAAGGTTCTATAGTAATCTCAGGCTTTAAATTAAAAGAAAAGTTAACCCCCATGTGTGGCAACTTACATGTTAACTCTAAGTTAGAAGTTGATGCATAAGTGTTACTCTCTAATCCGTTTGGTGTAACCTCTGTTACCACAACACTATCTCCAACATAGTAAACATAAGGTCCGTCTTGATCGTATAGATTATCAGCTGTAACAAAACAAGCGAAAGATAAATCAGTATTAGCGCTACTTGCATTGTGCGTCGAAACGGCAATTGTGTTGGTACCTGAAACAAAATAATCAGCACTAACTTTGTAGGTATAAAAATTATTTTCGTTGGTACTGTTAGAACTTTGTCTTGCAGATGTTGTGTGGTCTACAACCCCTAAAGGTATTAACTCGGTTCTTATAACCTCTTGACCATTTATGTATACTAAAGCCGCATCATCATGAACGAAATGAAAGTATACATCGCTTAGTTGAGCAACATCTGGAACGGTGATTTTTTTTCTAAAATAGTAACTTACTAACCCATCGTTTAATACTGTTTGTTCATCATTTTCACCAAATCCAAATTGTCCAAACCCTAATTTCCATAACGAGTCGTTATAATTAATTGTATTCCAGGATTCCCCAGGACTTATTAAAGAGTCCCAATAAACCCAAGAACTCTCTTGGTTAAATAAAAGAGAGTCAAACTCTTCAATTACTGTTATTGATTTGGCTAACACATTGTTAAGTAGGTTTTCGTCATTATCAACGAGTACTTCAGTACTAACATTATACACACCAGCAGAATCTAAGTTTGCCTTTTGTGTAAACGTAAATAAGGTTTGTTGCTCAAAACCTAAAGGCGTTATGCCAGACTCAGTTGCTATTAACTGCCCGTTTATAGAATAAGATACACTGTAATTGACAGTAGTGTCAGCTCCGTAATTTACAATACTTACAGATACTGTTTCCAATGGATTTGTATAACAGGACTCTTCGGGATTTACAACATCAATAATAGCTAAATCATGACTTGAATTTAAAGAATACTCCACAAAAAGTCTAGCAGATTTTAGAGGGTTTTTGTCAAAAGAGTAGGCCTTTCTTTTGTTTTCTTCTCCGTTCGACCCCGTAATAATAAAAGTAATTGGGTTGCCAGCCTCCCAAGAATTTGAGGTGATTATCTCGCTTACTATTTCGCTTAAATTAGGTGATTTCTGGTCTAAACCTGAATCTTCGTCCTCCCATGGTGGTAATGAATCCCAGTTAACAATAGAAGATGTGGTGCTTCGTCCTGAAATGTTATTTTCGAGTTCATCAAAAGTAAGTGAACTGCCACTTAACTCTCCTTTTATGGTTAGTGAAACATTTCCAGAGTAACTTCCATCAGCTGTAAATTGAATATATGAATTAGTTATGGATGCATTAATAGGTACAAATATACTGTCAAACCTTAAACCAACATATTGAGCGCCTTGATCATTCCAACTGTCATATGTCAGCTCAATATCAGAGCTCGAAGTTGTTACATAAGAACCGTCAAATTTCTCCTCTGCATCGTCCGATGAGTTCATTATTATTCGTTCAAATGATTGTGAGTAACTTGCTGCGTTGGTTACAAAAAAAAGTAATACAACAATAGGTGTTATTTTGGTCATAAAATTTGTTTTTAACTTTGGTGTTTGTTTTATTGATTACATATATATTGTAAAAGATTCTATCGAGTAAGAAATCAAATATATAAAAACAAAATAACATATAGCGATTAGTAAATACAAACTTGTTTTATAACAAATTATTTGATTTGTGTTTTTAAAAAACACAGTATTAAAAGAATGTTTTAACACTCTATTTTTAGTATTAACTAAGCTAACAAATCATTTGAATGTATTAAATAATAGTTATACATTAGTAAATCATTTTTTAACTAAGATTTTAAGAGCCTCGGATCTGCTGTACATTAACAAAAACCTAACCTTAATACTTATAATGTTAGGATGATTATTTAACGGATTATGAAAAGTCAAATACAACGTACTACAAAGTTTTATTATAGCTTCTTTTTTTCAAAAACTTGAGGCCTTAATTGATGTAATACTGAGTAAAAGAAAAGGGCTGTAGATTTATCTAAAGCCCTTTTTTTATAAACAAAAACAAAAAAATGAACATAAGTATTCAAGGTATAAAAGGTGCTTTCCACGAAGAGGCGGCAAGGCTGTACTTTTCTAACGAGATAAAAGTTGTAGAAAAATTAATGTTTGAAGACGTTATTTATTCGGTAGAGCATAAAGAAGCACATGCTGGGGTTATGGCTATTGAGAATAGTATTTCAGGAACAATACACTCAAACTTTGAACTCATAAAACAATCAAATTTATTTATTGTTGGAGAGGTTTACCTCAGGATCGTACAAAATTTAGCAGTAAATGAAGGGGTTGGAATTAACGATTTAAAGCAAGTTGAATCTCATTATATGGCAATTAATCAGTGCAGATCTTTTTTTCGTAACCACCCGAATATAAAATTAGTAGATACTGAAGATACAGCTTTAAGCATGAAAAATGTTGCTAAAAGTAACTCAACATCTATCGGTGCAATTGGAAGTAAATTGGCGGCAGCGTATTATGGTCTAAAAATAATTAATTCATCTATAGAAACGAATAAGAAAAACTTTACACGCTTTTTTGTTTTAAAAACAAACCCTTCAATAAGCAAGCGTAATAATAAATCATCTATGCTAGTGGTTTTAAAAAATCAAAAAGGTGCTTTAGCAAACGTCCTAAACTGTATTAATAACAACGCTATCGATCTAAGTAAAATAGAGTCTTTGCCGATAATTGGAGAGCCTTGGCATTACCAATTTTATATAGAGGTATTGTACAAGTCGGAGCTGGATTACGAAAAGATGAAAATAGAATTAGAGATTCACGTAGAAAACATATTTGAATTGGGGTGTTACATCGAAAATAACATAACCGAAGCTAAACAAACACAATTCTAATGAAACCATCTAACAGAATATCAAAAGGCGGCACCTACTACTTTGCAGACAAACTAAACGAGTTAAAAAAAATGCAAGAAGCAGGTAACGACATCCTAAACTTGGGTGTTGGAAGTCCAGATATTGCTGCGCCAAAATTAGTTATTGACACGCTTAAAGAGACGGCATCTCATAAGGAGGCGAGTCAATACCAGCCCTACAACGGAATAGCAGCATTGCGAATTGGTTTTTCAGATTGGTATAAAAGAGTTTTTGATGTAACCTTAAACTATGAGACGGAAATACTACCATTATTAGGCTCTAAGGAGGCTGTAATGCACATCCATTTAGCATTTTGCAACCCAGGCGATACAATTCTTATTCCAAACCCAGGCTACCCAGCTTACGCTGCCTCTGCTAAACTTCTTGGCCTAACGATAGTGAATTACGACTTGGAGGAATCTAACAACTGGATGGCTTGCATTGACCAACTCCAGCAAAAAGTAACTAAAAATTGCAAGATTTTATGGGTTAATTATCCCAACATGCCAACTGGAGCTGTTGTAGGAAAAAAAGAACTCTCGGATTTGGTTAATTTTGCAAAGCACAACAACCTATTACTGGTAAACGACAATCCATACAGTATGGTTTTAAATAAGACACCATTAAGCGTTCATTCGTGTTCTGGAAATTACGAAAATGTTTTAGAGTTAAATTCTTTAAGCAAATCGCATAACATGTCGGGTTGGAGAGTTGGCTTTGTTTCTGGCAGTCCTATTAATATTAAGCACATTTTACAAGTCAAAAGTAATTTTGATTCTGGTATGTATAAACCGATTCAATTAGCAGCAACAAAAGCATTAAGTCTTGGAGAAAAGTGGTTTAATGAATTAAACAGCGAATACAAAGAGCGTGCTAAAATAGTATACGAACTATTGGATTTTTTAAAATGTACTTATACAGAAAACCAGTCAGGAATGTTTGTTTGGGCAAAAGTAAACTCAAACCAATTAAGCGGTGAAAATCTATCAAACCAATTATTGTATTCTACAAATATTTTTGTGACGCCTGGTTTTGTTTTTGGCTCTAATGGAGATCAATATATTAGAATTTCTTTGTGCGCATCACAAACTCAATTAAAAGAAGCCTTAAATAGACTAAAAACGACTAACCTATGAAATTAAAATCGATTAAAGAGTGGGGTTTTGCAAACAACAAACCCTTTGTTATTTCGGGTCCTTGTAGTGCAGAAACTAAGGAGCAGGTTTTAGCTATAGCTCACGAACTAAAAGCTGTTGGTATATCTGTTTTTAGAGCCGGTGTTTGGAAGCCTAGAACTCGACCAAACTCTTTTGAAGGAGTTGGAGTTGAAAGTTTAAGTTGGTTACAACAAGTGCAGAAGGAAACGGGCATGCTCGTTGCTGTAGAGGTAGCTAATGAAAAGCACGTGAAGCTGGCATTAAAAGCTGGGATAGATATCTTATGGATTGGAGCCCGAACCTCCGTAAACCCATTTGCTGTTCAAGAAATAGCAGACGCCCTTGTAGGCCAAGACATTCCTGTGTTAGTTAAAAACCCGATTAATCCTGATCTAGATTTATGGATTGGAGCAGTGGAGCGAATTAACCTAGCTGGTATCAATAAAATTGCTGCTATCCATCGAGGGTTTTCAAGTTATGAACCCACTAAATACAGAAATGCGCCCAATTGGCAAATTCCCATTGAGTTGAAGCGCAGAATCCCAAACCTTCCAATCTTATGCGATCCAAGTCATATTGGAGGTACGCGCGCGCTTATTGCTCCCCTATCTCAAAAAGCGTTAGATTTGGATATGGATGGTTTAATGATCGAATCTCACAATACTCCCGATCTTGCTTGGAGTGATGCCAAACAACAAATAACCCCCAACACGCTTAAAGAAATAATAGACAACCTTATTAAAAGGGAAGTAAAACCGATAAATGTTTCTTTGACAGATCTAGAGGATTTGCGCCATCGTATAGACAACCTTGACAAAGAATTACTAAATATGTTAGGGAAACGTATGAAGTGTGTTAAAGAAATAGGCCAATATAAGAAAGACAACGATATGACTATTTTACAATTTAAGCGTTGGGATTCTATTTTAAAAACAAGAGTCTCTCAAGGATTAAGCCTAGGGCTAAGTGAAAAGAGTGTGATGACGATTTTTAAGGCAATTCACCAAGAATCAATCAATACACAAGAAGCTATTTTAAGTAAGCCAGATTCAAAATAAAAAACGGAAACAAACTCATTTTGAGTTGTTTCCGTTTATGTGGTGCTACCAGGATTCGAACCAGGGACACATGGATTTTCAGTCCATTGCTCTACCAACTGAGCTATAGCACCATTATTGAGCATGCAAATATAGACTTAGGATTTTATCTAACAAAGAAAATAGAGATTAATTTACTTTATTCCTATTTTTGCAAACAACTGAGCTTTATGAATCTGATTTTAGACATAGGAAATACAAGAATAAAGTATGCAAAACTGAAAGGAAAAAAACAGATAGCTAAAGGGTATTGTTTTGATCTTGAACTGGAAGCGTTTTTAAACAGCCTGTCCGGTCAAATAAGCAGTTTGATGGTCAGCTCAGTAAAACCTATTAGTGAAGCGCAAAAAGCGCTATTTAAAAAAACAAGCAACCACGTCTTATTTTTAAGCTCCACGTTAAAAATGCCTTTCCAAAATAAGTACGAAACCCCGCAAACTTTAGGCTCCGATCGACTTGCTTTGGCAGCAGCAGCAGTTTTATTATTTCCTAGTTCGAATGTTTTAGTTATTGATGCGGGTACTTGCGTAACATTCGATTTTGTATCAAAAGAAGGAGTTTACTTGGGTGGGGCTATCTCTCCAGGTTTAAGAATGCGTTTAAAGGCTCTCTTCACTCAAACAGGAAAACTACCTTTAGTAACATTAAAAGAACCCAAATATTTGATTGGAAAAAACACAGAAGAATCTATACTTTCTGGAGTTGTTAGGGGTCTTGAAAAAGAAATAGACGGCACAATAGATAGCTACAAACAGCGTTATTCTCAGGTAAATATAATCCTAACGGGAGGAGACCTCTCTTTCTTTGATAAGAAATTAAAAAATAGCATCTTTGCCGATGAAGATATTCTCTTTAAAGGAATGCATTTTATACTGGAACACAATACCCATGAGAACAATTAAAAAATTAGTATTTATCCTTTTTTGTTATCCATTATTAACCTTGGCTCAGCAAAACACAACTTCTCCTTATTCATCTTTTGGGATTGGACAATTTCAAAGTCAAGGCTTTGCTTTAAACAACGATTTAGGTGGGATTGGAGCTGCATTACGCTCTAATAAGCAGTTAAACTTATTAAACCCAGCATCGATAAGCGCTCTAACCTTAACCTCTTTTGAGGTTGGGGCAAATGGGATTTCTTTATTTTTAAAAGACGCTAATTTTGAACAAGAATCATTTTCCTCAACTTTAGGTTATTTAAGTTTAGGTTTTCCTCTTGCCCAAGGCGTCGGAGTGAGCGCAGGTTTACTCCCTTTTTCATATAAAGGGTATCAGTTAACGCAAAATACTGAATGGACCGATGGAATAGATTCTCTAGAGTTGAATACTGAATTCATAGGTTCTGGAGGTTTAAATAGGGCGTATATTAATTTAGGAGCTACAGTATACAAAGGTTTGTCTATTGGGTTTACAGCAAATGTAATTTTTGGAACACTGAAAGAGCAAAGAGATTTGTGGTTTGAAGAACCAAACTTAATAAACAGAAGAGACGAAAGTATTTATACGGTAAATGATGCTACCCTAGATTTAGGGCTTCAGTACCTGAGAACAATCAAAGGCAAACAACTTATTTTTGGAGCAACCTTTAGTCCACAATCAAATTTAACTGCCACAAACCAAGGCGCTATTTATTCATACAATACAGTAAACAATTATGTGTACATAAGAGATACGATTTCTTTAGACGAAACTTCTTCTCAAGGCTTATTGCTTCCAATGTCTTATGCGGCGGGACTATCCTTAGGAAAAGAAAATAATTGGTTTGTTTCAGGTGAATATGAGTTCAAAGAATGGTCTCAGTTAAGCCTCTTTGGAGAGCAAAATTTAAAATTCCAGAATGCTTCTCAAATCAAATTAGGGGCTTGGATTACACCAAACAACAAAGACGTTCATCACTACTGGAAAACCATACAGTACAGAATGGGGTTAAACTTTAATACAGGATACCTTGATGCTTCAGAACTCAGCATCGGCACAGCTCAAAGTAAATTAAACGACCTTAGCCTTAGCTTTGGTATGGCCCTCCCTTTAAAACGCTCAAACACCATTGTAAATATTGGTGCTCAGTTTGGAAAAAGAGGAACAGCCGAAAATAATTTAGTTGAAGAGAAATACATCAAATTCCACTTGGCGTTTACTTTTAACGATAAGTGGTTTACCAAACGCAAAATAGATTAATACAACACACACTATGAGACTTAAGATTGTAACATTTTTTACTTTATTATTCGTCACGTTTTCAGGATACTCACAAGAAGATGTAGACCTATTAAAATATGGCTCTGACAAAGCTACTTGCGAGCAAAACCTCTCTATTTATACAGAGTTTTACAAGCAAAAAAATTATGTAGATGCATATTCATCATGGGCTTACTTGTTTAACAACGCGCCAAAGCGAACCAAAAACATTTACATACACGGGCCTAAAATTATCAAAGGTTTACTGAAGTCTGTTACCGACCAAGCTCGAACAGAAACATTAATAGACTCCTTGATCATGGTTTACGATCAAAGAAACAAGTACTACACAGGTAGTGAAGCCAAGGTGGTTGGTTATAAGGGAGCTGACCTTTATAAGTATAAAAAAGGAACTACAGAAGGAATACAAGAAGCCTACGCGGTTTTAGGACAAGCTTTTACCCTTGGCGGAAATACAACCTCACCAAGAGTGTTAAGTACCTACTTTGTAGCTTCTACCAAGTTGTTAAACGCTAAAGTGCTGACGATTGAAGATTTACTAAGTTTATTTTCAGATTTATCTTCCGTAATTTCTTACAAAGAGGCACAACTTTCGCAAGACATTTTCAGTGCAAACGAAAAGGAAGCCTTATCCAAAAAAGAGCAAAAGCAATTAAATAGAGATTTAGACGAAAAGGAAAAGTTATCGGATGTAAAAAATAATTTAGAAAAAGCTTTAGCGCCTCACGCAACCTGCGAAAAGTTAGTTGAAATGTATACGCGTGATTTTGAAGTGAACCAAGCTGACCCCCTTTGGTTAAAGAGATCGGCTAAACTTCTTAATAAAAAGGAGTGTACAGATACCGATATTTTCTTTAACATCTCTGAAGTTCTTTATAAAATTGACCCGAGTCCTTCTGCAGCAGCAAATATGGGTATTCGCTCTTTAAAACGAAAAGATTATACCAAAGCCTTAGAGTTTTATTCTTACGCTCTTGATAATGAAAACGACAACCTTAATAAAGCACAATTTGCTTACCGTATTGCGCAAACCTACGGTGCAATGAATAAAAACCAATCGGCTAAAACTTATGCACTAAAAGCCGCTTCACTAAGAAATGGTTGGGGCGATCCTTACATTTTAATTGGTGATTTATATGCTAAAACATCTCGTAAATGTGGAGAATTAAAGACAGAATTTCTCAAGCGAGTAGGGTATTGGGCAGCCATAGACAAGTATGAGTTTGCTGCTAAACTAGACAAATCTGTTTCAGAAAAAGCCGCTAAAAGAATTGTGAAATACACAGAACAGATGCCAAGTAAAACCGATATATTTACTGAAGGCCTCATAGACGTTTCCGAGTATAAGATAGATTGTTGGTATACAGAAACAGTAAACGTTAAAGTACCAGAATAATTAACTTTTCTATGAGGCAAGAAAAAAATAAACTAGTCAAAAGCATTGCAACACTTCTTTGGGTTGTAATGCTTTTTTCATGTAAAACAAGCCCTGTAAAAATGGAAGAGCTCTCTAAAGAACTTGTCGAACCCGTTGTTTCTTCAGAACACATAGAGTGGTTTTATACAAAAAACGGAGAAGCCTCGTTTAAGTTGAATTCGCCACAAATGTTTCGGTTTGAAGGAGAAGAACCTTATCTTGAGTTTCCAAGCGGAATCTCTTTACAATCCTTCCAAGAAAAAGGGGAAAAGGACTCTTATTTAAAGGCCGATTATGCCATAAAGTATTTAGAGGATAAGATCATAGAAGCCAAAGGAAGTGTTCTGTTACAAAACATTGATGGCGATAAGTTAGAAACGGAATTCCTTATTTGGGACGAAGCCAACGAGCTTATTTACACTGAAGAGTTCGTTAAAATAACGAAAGGACAACAAGTTATTATGGGTGAAGGTTTTCAGTCAGACATTTATTTTACTGAATATACCCTTAAAAAAAGCAAAGGAATCCTAAACATACAAGATGCAGAATAGGTTACAAAAAGTTTTTATAGTTTTATGGTTATTGTTTTCGATATACTTATTTACAGACTCGCTTTATAATATATTTGGATTAGGCAATTTAAATGAAGGGCTTATGTACCTTGGCGCATCAGTACTTTCTTATATTATGCATAGGGTAAGGAAAAAACAATATACGCAAGAAGATTAAATCTACATGAGCCCCACTAGCCTAGCTATAATAGTAATTTCATTAATTTTATCTGCCTTTTTTTCGGGTATGGAGATCGCTTTTGTTGCATCTAATAAACTGCATATAGAGCTCATGAAAAAAAGAGGGGAACTTAACGCGCGTCTTTTATCTCCACTTTTAAAAAGTCCCTCCAGGTTTATTGCTACTATGTTAGTTGGAAATAATATTGCCTTAGTTGTTTATGGAACAGAAATGGCACAAGTATTAGAGCCTTTTATAAGGTACGTAAGCTCAATTGATAGCATTATTTTACTTCTTCAAACCCTAATATCCACAGCACTTGTTTTGGTAACGGCAGAGTTTATACCAAAAATAGTATTTGGCTTAAACGCAAATAAATTTATGAGTCTCTTTGCAATTCCAGCACTGCTTTTTTATTACGGTTTGTATTTTATTGTTTCACTGGTTATAAGCCTTTCTAATTTTATACTTAAACATTTTTTAGGAATCAGCCAACCCGATACAAAACCTGTTTTTGGAAGAATTGATTTACAAAAATACATTGAAGAGCAGACCGCTGGCCTTAAGGTTGAAGACGAACAAGACCCAGAAATACAGATTTTTCAAAATGCACTAGACTTTTCAAAGGTAAAGGCTCGAGAGTGTATGATTCCTAGAAATGAAATTGTTGCTATAGAAACAAACGAACCTATTGAAAACCTTAAAGAAAAGTTTATAGAAACTGGGTTTTCAAAAATTGTTGTTTACAAAGATAACATAGACCAAGTTATAGGTTTTACGCATTCATATGAGCTTTTTAAGCAACCAAAAGACATTAAATCTATTCTTTTACCAATTGCCCTAATCCCAGAAACCATAACTGCTAATGAGGTTTTAAATTTATTTATCAAAGAGCGAAAAAGTGTTGCCTTGGTGGTAGATGAATATGGAGGAACCTCTGGTTTATTAACGGTTGAGGACGTTGTAGAAGAAATTTTTGGAGAAATAGAAGACGAGCACGATTCAATTATTTTAGAAGAGACTAAAATTGACGAGAACACCTTTATCTTCTCTGGCAGGTTTGAAATTGATTTTTTAAATCAAAAATACCAACTTAACTTACCAGAATCTGAGGACTATGAAACCCTAAATGGATTAATTCTTTTTAAGCATCAAAGTATTCCTTTAGTAAATGAAAATATAACCTTAGAAGGCTTCAATTTTTTAATATTAGAAGTAAATAAAACCAGGATTGAGAAAGTACAATTATTACGATTAATTTAAAACGTGTAAATTTTTCAATAAAGTTGTATATTCGCTGACTTGACAAACGAAAAAACACACGTATAATGATATCACTAGATAATTTAAGAAAACGTTCAGGCCTTCTTATGGGAGGTATTGGAGTTGCAATGGGAGCATTTCTTTTAGGAGACTTGTTTAGCTCAGGTAGCTCACTACTTAACGGTGGGCAAGGCGTAATAGGCGTTGTAGACGATCAGGTAATAGAATACCGAGAATTTGAAACTGAGGCACAAAACCTAGATCGAATTTTTAACTCTCGCCAAGATCGTAACGTATTGCGAGACAACTTATGGAACGACAAGGTAAACGATGTTGTTATGGGAAAACAATACAGTGAACTTGGTCTGTCTATTAGTGCAGAAGAGTTGGCAGGTTTGGCTTTTGGGTATAAATCAGGCGAAATGTCTACTACTGCTAAGCAGTTTTTTGGTATAACTGGTCAAGATGTAACACCCGCTCAATTGGCTGGCGTTATTCAACAAATTCACGATAACGATCCACAAAGATGGATGTATTTTGAAAATGTAATTCGCAAAGAACGTTTGGGTCAAAAATACTTAAATGCAATTCGTCAGGGATTAAGCGCTTCTTCCGTAGATGCTGAGAACTATTATCAAGAACAAGGAACTCAAGCAAGTGGCCGTTATGTTTTTAAAGCCTTTGATACAAAAATTGAAGTAAGCGATGCAGAGGTCTCTTCTTATTACAACGCTCATAACGAAGAGTACCCTCAGAATGCAAGTCGTGAATTGAGTATTGCTGTTTTTGAAATAGCACCTACTCAAGCAGATAAAAACATAGCAAAATCAAGAATTTCAGATTTAATTGAAGACAAAACAGTGTTCAATAAAACCTCAAAAGCAAATGAAGTTGTGAGTGGTTTTAGTAACACTTCAGATGCCATCTCTTTTGTAAATACGTATTCTGATGCTAGTTTTGATACTATTTTTTATGCAGATGGCCAACTGTCTCCTGCTATAGAGTTAGAAATGAGAACAGCAGAATTAGGCTATGTATTTGGACCTTACGAAGAAGATAACAGCTACAAATTAGCAAAATTAAACGATCGTAGAGGTGATTCTGTTCAGGTAGCTATTATTTCTATTGCAATTGATGCAAGTGAAGAAACGGCAAATGAAATTTACGCACAAGCAAGTGAAATGGCTGTAGCTAAAGATATGGATGGGTTTGAAACTTTAGCGGATGAAAAAAATATTGCTTTAACAGCAGCGACCGTTTTAGAAGCTGATAGATCTATTGCAGGTTTGGGTGAAGCTCGAAACCTTGTTTTTTGGACCTATAATTCTGAAACAGCTGTTAATATGGTTAAACTAGACGATCAAAACAACCGAATTGTTGTTATGATGCTAGCAGCTATTACTCCTGAAGGAACTCAGCCTTTAGAAGAAGTTAAAACTCAAGTAGAAATTGCGCTTAAAAAAGAGAAGAGTGGAAAGGCTTTGCTAGAAGAGTTTAACACAACTATTGGTTCTGCAACAACAATTGAAGAGGTTGCAACGGCAATGGATTTAAAAACAGAACAAGTAAATACAATGTCATTTTCATCAAACGCTATTCCTGGAGGTTTTGAGCCTAATGTAGTAGGTGCTTTTTACGGTATTGAAAAAGGTCAATTATCTAAACCAGTTATAGGTAATAATGGTGTTTATGTGGTATATGCAGATGACTTTATTGCTTCAAAAGCACCTAAAGATTTAACTTCTTTAAAGAAGCAATTAGACGGTCAGATAAAGCCAAGAGCTAATTTTGAGGCTACAAACGCTTTAAGAGAACTTACTGATATAGAAGATAACAGAGCTAAGTTTTACTAAGGCTCTTTTTAGGATACGTATAAAAAGGCCGCCTCGAAAGAGGCGGCCTTTTTTGATGCTGCTAAAGCAAGTCTACAAGTTTACTTTCTAAGCAACTCTAAGCCTTTGTTTACACATTTGTCATCGTAATTAAATACGGTAAAGAAACCCAAGTCATTCCACTTTTGTCTGGCGATGCTTGTTTTAAGTCTTTTTACCAACCACTTTTTTGACTGTAAGATTTCCTCCGCGATTGACACAACCCCATTTTCTTCAGCCTTGTTAATAAAAGACTTAAACAACTCCTCTGAGACTGTAAAGTTGTTGGCGAAATCTTTTGGGCTAGAATAATGGTTTAAGAGCTTTGAGTTTTTATCGACAAAGTCAAACACAAAACCACTAATTACATTCGCTGCAAGCACCTTAAAAAGCCATTCTGAACGACCCGCGGTGTCTATTGGAACAAAATAATCTGGAACAATACCACCACCGCCATAAACTACCCTACCGTTACTGGTAAAAAACTTTAGAGAATCGGCAATTTTTATACTGTCTTCAGAGTAAAGCTCTCCATTTTCATACCTATTTACTGATTCTAAGTGATACGCTTCTACATCTTTGGTGTATGCTTTTTGAATGGATCTTCCTGAGGGCGTATAATATCGAGCTGTTGTTAATCGGAATGCTGATCCGTCACTCATTTGAGTTTGTTCTTGCACCAATCCTTTTCCAAAGGTTCTTCGCCCTACAATATAAGCTCTATCGTGATCTTGCAAAGCACCTGCAACAATTTCGCTTGCAGAGGCAGAACCTTCGTCAACAAGCACTACAATCTCTTGTTGCTTAAAAGCCCCATATTTAGTAGCTTCATATACTTTTTTTCTACGAGAGTTTCCTTGTGTATATACAATCTCGCCTTGCTCTAAAAATTCATCTACCATGGCAATAGCCGCGTGTAAATACCCACCAGGATTCGATCGTAAGTCTAGTATAAGACTTTGCATTCCTTTTGATTTTAATTTATCAATGGATTCTATAAATTCTTGATCTGTAGTTCCGGAAAAGCGGTTTACTTTTATATACCCAATCTCATCCTCAATTATATAGGATACATCAACACTGGTGAGCGGAATTTTAGCTCTCGTAATTTTAAATTCTAATAATTTATTTCGTGAAGGTCTTTTTATGGTCAGGTTTACTTTTGTTCCTTTAGCTCCTCTTAAGTTATCTACAACATCTGAGTTGGTAAAACCTACTCCTGCAACATTTAGTGTGTCTACTTTTACGATACGATCTCCCGATAGTATGCCTTGGCGCTCTGAAGGCCCTCCTGATATTGGGCTTACAACAACAATCGTATCGTGTTGTATTTGAAATTCTACCCCGATTCCTTCGAAGTTACCTTGCATGCCTTCAGTTACAGATTTTATTTCATCAACATTAATGTAGGTGGAGTGTGGGTCTAAACTTTCGAGTGTGGCCGAAATGATTTCTTCTTGTAAACTATCTAGATCTATTTTATCTACATAATTATAATCTAAGAAGCTTAGTAGTTCCACTAATTTTGGAAACTCTGTTGTGTAATTTAATTGAATATACTCTGTTTTATTTGGCAATAATTTTCCAAAATACAAACCAACTGTAAAGATGAATAGAATTAAAAAATATTTTTTCAAAAGTGTTTTTTTATTGATCATTATGTAATTGACCTAAAGGTATGTGCACAACCTCTAAACCTGCTTTTTCTAAAAAATCGATACCGGAAGTGTCTTTATATTTGTGGACAAACACCACTCTTTTGATTCCCGATTGGTAAACCAACTTACTACAATCTTTACACGGTGATAGTGTTTGGTAAAGTGTTGCCCCTTCTGTGCTTTGTGTAGACCTTGCCACCTTAGAAATTGCATTAGCCTCTGCATGAAGTACATACCACTTTGTGTTTCCCTCATCCGTTTCACAGACGTTTTCAAACCCAGAGGGTGTTCCGTTATACCCATCCGAAATAATCATCTGATCTTTTACAATTAGGGCACCAACTTGTTTGCGATCGCAGTAAGAAAGATTAGCCCATTCCAACGACATTTTCAAATAAGCCTTATCGTACCTTAATTGTTTCACTGTACTTAAGTTTTTGGTCTTCATAAAATGAATTTATATAACAGTGGAATTTTAGGGTTTAGCATAGGATTTCTTCTTCTATTAAATAATTTTTTTCATAGAAATGAAGACACTCACCCCCCTTGTTCCTAAAAGTGGTAAATTTAGCTTAACAATTTTCGAGAACCCTATAAAATCGAATTTCAATGCTGTAAAATTAATTAAAATAGGCCACATCCTAAAATAGGAGTTAAAATAGCACGGTATATCAGTAAAAGTATACCTTAAAAGAAGAAGTAACAACTAAAATTTGCATTATTAATTTTATAAATAACCGTAGTTATCTAGTGTTCAAAGTCTTCATTTACAAAGACGAATGTACACACTTGGTTGCTAGAATTTCCGGCATAAAAATCTGAATACCATCGTGTTTCGTCTCTTAAGTTTCCTGTAAATACAAGTGTAGAGTCAGCTGGTACATATATCTTAATGGAGTCTTCTTCTTGTAGAACGCATGGCGGCAAGTTTTCTTCGGTCTTGTAACATCCAAAATCCCATCTGTAATCAATTACAACAGAATCCTTAGGATGTATTACATCCTTTAATTCTTCTAGATAATGCCTGTTTAGGTAATTAACTTGAAGGGTGTAGCTGCTTAGATTTAAAAATACTTTTTTGTTGGTGTGGTCTGTTTCGCAGCTGCTGTTTAAAATAATAATGGCTACTACAATTAGGTGGAGGAGTTTTTTCATTAGTCTGTTAATTATTTCATTTAGGCCTATTTACATGCTCTTAAAATATAGAATATTATTATCCTAGCGTATTTAACCTTTTGCTAATGTAATAAAATAAATAACTACATATGTATTTTGTGTTGTTTAATTTTACATATTTTACTTATAAAGGGTTAAACCACCAGAAAACCCCACGACTAGTTTTACAATCTTAATTTTTAAGCAAAAAAAAAGAGAGCCAGTTGGCTCTCTTTTTTTATTGAAAAGGATTTCTTAGAATTCAAGTCTAAAACCAGCACCTAAACCTAACGAACCGTCTCCAGCCATATTATAGTCTAAAGTAGGTTCAAACCATAATTTTCCATCCATACCTAGAGCTTTAGAGTATCCGATCTGAATCATCATACTAACTTCAGTTTTTATGTAATAAAAAAACGTATAAGCATAAAAAAATCGCCTAAAATTAATTAGACGATTTTTTTATAAATTTAATAAAACCTTAGAAGTAAAAGCTTAGATTCATTGAAGAAGTACCACCTCCAATATTAAACAAACTTCCTGCGTCATCTGAATTGAAAGCCAATCCATGCTGATATTCTGCGCCTAAACTCATTTTTGGCTTGAAGAAATATTCAACTCCAACGAATACATTAGCACCAAGGCCAAAAGAAGAAGTTTCTACGTCTTCTGAACCTTCAAGCCCATCATTACTTGTTGCGCTACCCATACTTAACATAGCACCATAACCATAGAAGCCTTGTAAGCGAGAAGAACCTTTTCTAAATTCTTTTCCAGCAGATAAAGCTAAGTCAAACGATGAATTAGAGTAATCATCCATATTTTCCATAGTTTCGGATGTCATAAATATACCTACACCTGCTCTCCAAGCAGTCATGTCATCGGTAAATAACCTTCCATTGAACGTCATTCCATTCGAAAAGCCTACCTCAGGACCCGAAGCAGTTCCGTTAAAAAGATTTCCAACGTAAGTTAGCATTGAACCAGCGTCTGTACTTAATCCCCAATCACCTGATTTAGGAGTGTAATCCTGAGCGTTAGCAACAGTTATTGAAAGTACAAGCGCACAAAAAGTGGTAAGTAACTTTTTCATAATTTAATAAGATTTAGTTAATAATTGTTTAGTGTTCCAATTTTAAAACAATTTACCTATGTCTGAACTTGTTGAAAATCACATTGTTAACAAGAGGTTGTTAAAAAAGCGACTATTTTCATTGATAGCATGGCCTAAGTAAAGATACAGCCTTAATATCCTGCTGTGTTTTTTCTCGAAAATAGGCTGATTATTTTCAGGCTTTTTTTGATTTGTTACATGTTTTAAACCCAATTTATCATCAAATGAACACATACTTGCATTATAAATCGTTTAAATTAGTGTGTAAACTAATCGAATTCATTGTCTTTTTTTGACCCTAAAATTTATTGCTCTATTGCTTACGATCATATATTTAGGTCAATAAAAAAAAATCTAACCAAACAATCGATTGTAGATTGTTTGATTAGACCTCTTTTGATGAGAAGATCTGCTAACCTTCTTATACCATTCTAATTTTTCCAGATGGATATCTTTCCTTCCAAACAGCTACGCTGTCTATACTTGGTAGACTAATTTTGATTTTATCAGTGTAAAAAATTATTGTAGATTCTTTAGCTTTTAATCTGTTGACTACCTTCATCGCTTTGTCTCTTGTAATTCTTCTTGACATAGTTATAAGTTTAAATTCTTTATAAAGGTAATACATTTTGAATAACCTTGCAAGAAAAAACCTATACAAAACATATTTTTAAGAAACGATTAGGCAATTTTCGGAAACAATTTGTCCATTGCTTTAAATCTGTATTCAAAAATAGTATTTAATTGTTTTTTAATAAATAACACATTGGCTAGCGCCCCTAAAATACCCAAGGGTGGTATGTAGGTTACTATATCGGTCATGAGTACGCCATTTTCTTTTTGTTCAAAATGGTGTTCATGGTGCCACATCTTGTAGGGACCTACTCTTTGCTCGTCAACGAAATAAGATCCGTTTTCGACGCTTGTAATTTCAGTAATCCATGTCATAGGGAGTTTAAAAAGCGGACAAACCGTATATATAATCATCATTCCAGGGTACATTCCCTTATCTGGAAGCGAACTTTTTATTTTAAAGTTCATATAATCTGGCGTGATTTTGCTAAGGTTTTTTGGCGAAGAAGCGAAATCCCATAAGGTTTTCAAATCGGTATTAACGAGTTGCGATCGTTTAAATTGGTACTGCATAAAAGAGTGTATAAGTCTATTTAACAGCCTTAATTAAATCATCAACCTCGGTTAATATTTTTAAATTAGGATGTTTGTCAATCCCTTCAAAGAGTGCTTTGTGGGTTACAAGATATTGGGTAGCGTTTGGAAATATTTCCATTAGATTGTTTACTCTTGAGCGGCAATTTTCAAGGGATTGGTTTGACAAATTAAAATACAAAATGTTATTTATTTTAATTTTGTCTTTTACATCAACTAACGATTTAATAGGTAGATTAGGCCCCAGATACACCACTTTACAACCCTCATGCTTTAAAATTAAGTGTGAAATTTGTAGTCCGATGTCGTGCAACTCATTTTCTGGAAGAAATAAAAGCCATGTTTCTCTTGTGGGAGCCGACTTCACTGAAGCTATGGTAGATGAAATCTTAATCTTAATTTTTTCAGATAAAAAATGCTCTTGTGAAGGGCTTAAAGACCTTGTTAACCAAAGGGCGCCTATTTTACTTAGTGTGGGTAGGAGAACTTTTCGGTAAAAAGGAATTAAATCGTGCTCTTTTATACCCGCTTCAAATGTTTTTTCACACAACTCGTCGTTAAAGTTAAGTGTGGCGTCAATTAGTTTTGTTATGTAATATTCAATAGAATCGTCAAGTGTTTTGGTTTTGTACATCTTGTCGACAGTAGTCGTAATTTCATTATCCGAAAGTTTGTCAATTTTTGAAACCTTAACTCCGTTTTGGATGAGTGTTTTTATGTTTAAAGCCTTAACAATCATCTCGTCATCGTAATAACGAATATTAGTAGTACTTCTGTGCGAGACCAAAAATGAGTATCGATTTTCCCAAGTTCTCAGTAATATTTTATTAATACCGGTGATCGAGGAGAAGTGATGTATAGAGTAGCTGCTCATAAGATAATATTATATATTATGTAAAATTATGCAATTAATTCGATTATGTATAAAAATTTAAGATAAATATTATTCAAAACAATTTCTAATTCTTAGAGAAACAATATCTTTATCAAAAATTAATTTTCATGAAGTATTCGGTTATAGGAAGTGGGTTTTCTGGTTTAAGCACAGCTGCTTATTTGGCAAAACAGGGGCATGAAGTTCATGTTTATGAAAAAAATGAAAGCCTTGGCGGAAGAGCTCGAAAGTTTAAAGCCAAAGGTTATACCTTTGATATGGGGCCAAGCTGGTATTGGATGCCAGATGTTTTTGAAAAGTTTTTTAACGATTTTAATAAAAAACCAGAAGACTACTACGATCTTATTAAACTCGACCCAGGATTTCAGATTATATTTCCGGAATCGCACACGCTAGAGTTGAGCAGCGATTGGGATAAGGTATTGGCTCTTTTTGAGAAATACGAGCCCGGATCTTCTAAAAATCTTCTTACATTTATTAAAGAAGCAGAATTTAAATACGATTTTGGGGTTAATAAGTTGGTTTATGAGCCCGGACTCTCGCTTAAAGAGGTTTGTACAACAGAAATTATCACCAATGTTTTTAAGTTACAGATGTTTACATCGTACAGAAAGCATGTGGCTAAGTATTTTAAAAATCCTTTTTTAATTGCCTTGCTAGAGTTTCCGGTATTATTTTTAGGAACAGCACCAGCTAAAACACCTGCCCTTTACAGTTTAATGACCTATTCTGGAATTAAGCAAGGTACTTTTTACCCAATGGGTGGTTTTGGAAAAGTAATTGATGGGATGGCTCAAATATGCAAAGACCTAGGCGTTACATTCCACTTAAATGCTGAGATAAAGGAAATAGAGGTGGTGAACAAAAAAGTAGTCTCCATAAAAACAGCTCAGGAATCTTTTGATGTAGACACCCTCATCTGTTCTGCAGACTACCACCATATAGACAAACAGGTGCTGCCTGAGCACTTAAGTAACTACACTGAAAAGTACTGGGACAAGCGTGTTTTATCTCCATCTTGTTTGATTTTTTATGTAGGAGTTGACAGAAAAGTTGATAAGTTAAAACACCACAACCTGTTTTTTGACGAAGACATAGACGCGCACACAGCGGAAATATACACAACCAAGCAGTGGCCCAAAAAGCCTTTATTTTATGCTTGTTGTCCTTCCAAAACAGATCCTAGTGTTGCACCAGAAAATAAAGAGAACGTCTTTTTTTTAATACCAATTGCTCCAGGAATGGAGGATACTGAGGAAATACGTAAAACCTATTTCGCTAAAATAATTAAGAGAATGGAGGCTTATTGTGGTCATGAAATAGAAAGTCATATAGAATACAATCGAAGTTATTGCATCAATGATTTTATAGAAGATTACAACTCTTACAAGGGCAATGCTTACGGTTTGGCAAATACGCTAAGCCAAACAGCCAACTTAAAACCAAAAATAATAAACAAAAACATAAAGAATTTATTTTATACTGGGCAATTAACCGTTCCGGGGCCAGGCGTACCGCCTTCTATTATTTCTGGAAATGTAGTGGCCAATTACGTGATGCAAAATCCCCCTAAATAAATGAAAGAACTATACGACTCGGTTTCCTTTAAATGCAGCGAACTAACGACAAAGTCTTACAGCACAAGTTTTTCTTTTGGGATAAAAGCCTTAGACAAAAAATTACATGCACCTATTTATAATATTTATGGTTTTGTTCGATTTGCGGACGAAATAGTAGATACGTTCCATGGCTTTGATAAAGAGCGTTTGCTCTCCAAGTTTAAAGAGGATACTTATCAGGCAATTGAAGATAAAATTAGCCTAAACCCAATTTTAAACAGTTTTCAAGAGGTGGTTAATCGCTACAACATTGACCTTGAGTTGGTGGAAACCTTTTTAAACAGTATGGAAATGGACCTTAAGCCAGAGCTTTATGATAAAGACAAATACGATTTATATATTTTAGGTTCTGCTCAGGTAGTGGGTTTGATGTGTTTAAAGGTGTTTGTGTCTGGTAATTCAGCTTTGTACAACGAGTTAAAACCCTATGCGATGAGTTTGGGATCTGCTTTTCAAAAAATTAATTTTTTACGAGACATAAAGGCTGATTACATGTCTTTAGGCAGAACGTACTTTCCGGATGTTGATATGAATAATTTCAATGCTGAAGACAAGGCAATCATTGAGCTAGATATTCAAAAAGATTTTGAGCATGCTTTGGTAGGCATTAAAAAGCTGCCAGTAAAATCTAGAACAGGTGTATATTTGGCGTACATCTATTATTTTAAGCTCTTCAAAAAAATAAGAGCCATTGCTTCTAACAAATTATTAAACCACCGTATACGTATTACTAATGGGCGCAAAGTGTTTTTGATTGTAACAACATTAGTAAAAAGCAAACTGAGACTTTTATGAAAAATACTCTTTTTTTTCTTTGCCTTATTATTGGGTTAAATTCCTTTGCTAAGGATGAGCAACACTTGCGTTTGCTCTATGTGCAAGCAGCAGAAAACGAAGAAATGTGTGATTCGCTTATTCTAATAACCGCAAACAGCGAACTCAAAGACGCCCCCTTGCATTTCGGTTACCATGGTGCAGCACTTATGATTAAAGCCAAACACAAATTAAACCCATTTAATAAGCTATCGGTGTTTACAGAAGGCAAAGCGCTCTTAGAACAAGCTATTGCAGCATACCCAAAGAATATAGAACTAAGAGTTTTAAGGTATTTTGTGCAAAAAGAGGCCCCAAGATTACTCGATTATTATGGGAATTTAGATGAAGATTACCAGTTGATTTTTAGCTCCAAAAAGGGAAAAAATCTTTACAATAGTTTTAAATAAATTTTAGAACATCGATCTTCTTTTGATGTGTTTAAGGCTAAACTGAAGTCAAAACCCTCTTAAAATAAGGTTAAATTGATGTAGAAATGTTTTCCATAAAGCTGAAAACTTTATTAATTTTGTAAAAAATAATAAGAATGTATTCGTTACTAATTGTTTTAGGAACTTTTTTAGCCATGGAGTTTGTGTCTTGGGCAACCCATAAATACATAATGCATGGTTTTTTATGGTCGCTGCACAAAGACCACCATCAGGTAAATCATAAAAAGAGGACTCAAAAAAACGACTTATTTTTCCTCATTTTCGCTTTGCCTTCTATGGTGTTAATTTTAACCGGATCAAAAGAGCTTACCCCACTTTTTTTTGTAGGTATTGGCATTGCTTGTTATGGCTTTGCTTATTTTATTATTCACGAAATAATCATTCACAGGCGCCTGCCTTTTTTAAAAAACAGAAAAGGCAAGTACTTGCAAACCCTGCGAAGAGCTCATAAAGTACATCATAAAACGCTTGTTAAACATGGCGCTACCTGCTTTGGGATGCTTATTGTTCCAAAAAAACATTGGGTATAAGTTTCGTTGCCTCACTATTTTTCCAAACGTGTTTAAAGTCTAAAAGTCTGCTGTTGTAAGATACTCTTTAGTCAAGCACAATTCGCTTCCTAGTTGTTCCATCTTTGTAAAGATCAATCAGTAGTTGGTTTGATTTGTCTTTTGAAGACCGCCCAAGTATATCAATTGTTTTTAGTAAGGTCTTTTGAGTTACAACGGCAGGGTTTACAATCGTCATTTGTGGGTTGTATGTTAATTCACAAGAATAATCCCCAGGGTTTTCTCCAATTAAATTACTGTAGGTGAAATAAACCGAAAGCGGGTACACAACATTTGATTGATTCACCGATTCGTCCACATAGTTTCCGGAAAAGTTTGTGTAGTAATAATACGATGCTGCTTCCCCTGGAGTAACATACCAGTCCATTTGTCCGGTTTGAATGGTGTCGCCATTTCCGTCTAGTGTTGCAGAAATATAGGGATAATGCGAGTCCATAGTGTCTGCGTTAAACACTTCAAATACTATAGAGTCGTTTTGAATAACGACATCTGTTACCGATAACAGTGCGCAATCTAGTAAGCCTTGTCCAAATCCAATAATAGGAAAAAATAAGAGGATGTTAAGTACCTTTTTCATAATAGGGGAGTTCATTGTACTCAAATATACAAAAAAGCAGGTGTGTTTTAATTCGTTGTGGTAAACTAAACTATAATCGAGCTGACATAAAATGGGTCGTATAGTTAGGCCAAAATTAAAAATGGTATCGTAGCATTTACCTTTAGACAAATTAATCGTTCAGTTGTTATAGATTCACTACATTTGTACATTCATAAAAATAAATAAATATGTATAAAGTAGTTTTATTTTTCTTTCTGGCATTGACTTCACAGTCTATTTTTGCTCAGACACACACCATAGAAGAATTGTTTATTGAATTGTCTGGCGAAGCAACCGCTAACGATTTTAGTAATAATACTTACTACCAAGCTATTGATTCTTGCAGCGTAAGTTGGCAAATTATTAGTGATTCTGTTCCTGATGGATGGTTGGTTTCTTTTTGTTTTCCCAACTGTTATGAACCCGGAGTAACAAGTGGTACGAGTGTTTTTACAGACAGCGCTGATCAATATTTGAATTGTCATATTTACCCTAATAATGTTTCTGGTACGGGCGTTGTTAAAATGGAAATAACCACAAACAACTCACATAAAGATACTGTTGTATGGAGTGCAACAGCCTTGGACAATCTTTTTTTAACTGAACTGGATGCTTCAGCAAAAGGAGAAATTTTGAATGTTTACAACCTTGAAGGGAAAATGATATCGAAGTCAATTACAAATCAAATTGTTTTAGTTGAGTTTGAAAATGGCGTCATAGAAAAAAGGTTTGTTATGCCTTAATTTTGTTTCTGTAAAATAAGTACACAACCACCAACAGCTATTCTTGTTTTATACAAAACATCTTAATCTTTCAACGCTATTTCAGTTAGATGGTCTGTATTTTATGATAATCACGTATATAAAAAAAACCTCCTCAGAAATGAGGAGGTTTGAAGTAC
>Ga0209533_1000172_pt1 | contig 59377 bp, 51 predicted proteins | sample COG_04_FD_184748 | JGI IMG/M metagenome (GOLD analysis project Ga0209533, IMG submission 184748) | Pelagic Microbial community sample from North Sea - COGITO 998_met_04 (SPAdes) (version 2) | ecosystem: Environmental > Aquatic > Marine > Neritic zone/Coastal water | place: Helgoland, sampling...
TGTTGCCATGGTTGTATTATTATTGAGGTTCAAAAATATAATTTTTATTCGTAAAAAAAAGGCAAATTATTTGTTATTTTTCAATAATTTGCAGCATCTTTTTAATCTCCCCTAAAGAAGATAAACAAAACATATAGACCAATTTCGCATGATTTTAAAATCATTAAATTTATTAAACTACAAAAATTTCGATGCCTTTACGCTAGAATTTGATGCAAAAATTAATTGTTTTGTGGGGGCTAATGGCGTTGGGAAAACAAATGTTTTAGATGCTATTTACCACCTTTCTTTTGGTAAAAGCTATTTCAATCCTATTGCCTCTCAAAATATCCGACATGATGAAGATTTTTTTGTGGTGGATGGCCTTTATAACAAAAATGAACGTGAAGAGAAAGTGATCGTCTCCCTTAAAAGAGGACAAAAGAAGATCATAAAACGAAACGGAAAAACTTATGATCGTTTTAGCGACCATATTGGATTTTTACCTTTAGTCATCATTTCGCCTGCCGATCGCGATTTGATTATCGAAGGCAGTGACACCCGCCGAAAATTTATGGATGGCGTCATTTCACAAAGCGACAAAAGTTACTTGGAGGCTTTATTAAATTACTCAAAAATACTCGCTCAAAGAAATGCATTGCTAAAATACTTTGCACTAAATAATAACTTTAATAAAGATTCCTTAGAAGTTTATAATGAGCAACTTAACGATTATGGGTCTAAGATTCATGAAAAGCGAAAACTATTTTTAGAAGCCTTTACACCTATTTTTAAAAGCCGCTATAAATCCATTAGCAACAACAGTGAAGAAGTTGATTTATCATATAATAGTCAATTGAATACTTCAACTTTATTAGAGTTATTTACTGGCAATATCAACAAAGATCGGATGTTACAATATACGAGTGTTGGGATCCATAAAGACGATTTAGATTTTACAATAAAAAGCTACCCTATTAAAAAGTTTGGAAGTCAAGGTCAGCAAAAATCATTTTTAATTGCCTTAAAATTGGCACAATTTGACTTTATTAAAGCACAAAGTGGTGAAACACCTCTACTCCTACTAGATGATATTTTTGATAAACTTGACGAACAGCGTGTAGCGCAAATTATCAAACTGGTCAATGATGAAAATTTTGGGCAATTGTTTATTTCGGACACTCATGCGGATCGTACCGAGAAAGCCATTAAAAGTGTACATCAATCCTACCAAATATTTCAACTATGAAACAACTTATAGCGCTTGTATTTTTAATCGTACTGAACAGTTGTCAATCGGATGTGTCTACTTACATTCCTTTTATCGAAGGGTATTGGGAAATTATTAGCGTAACCAAAGATCAAAAGAAAATGAAAGAATTTAAAATGAGTGGTACTGTTGACTATTTTAAAGTTAATCCCAATTTATCAGGCTATAGAAAAAAGGTTACCCCTCGATTTGACGGCGCTTTTGAGATGTCTCAACACGAATCGGAGTTTACACTCACAATGACAGACAATCACTTATGGATCAATTACGCTAATAATGGCGTTACTTACAGTGAAGAAATTATACGGGCTAACAAATCAAGTTTAGTCATTTCCAATGCTGATGGGTATACATACACCTATAAACCTTATGAACCTTTAATTTTTGAATAATGAGTAAACGCCAAAACGATTCGTTTAAAATTGAGGATTTAATGAAATCATTTGTAAAGGAAAACAAACTCGAAAAAGGGCTTGATAAAGTCAATGTCGAAGCGGCTTGGGGAGATTTGATGGGTAATGGTGTGAATACCTATACCACTAGTGTGAAACTCAATAAAGATACGCTCTACGTTGAGTTAAGTTCTTCTGTTTTAAGAGAGGAATTAAGCTACGGGAAGGACAAAATTGTTTCAATGCTTAATGAAGCACTTGGCAAAGACTTGATTACAAAATTGGTTTTAAGATAATTTAGGGTAAAAAAAAAGCCACAACATTGGTGTAGCTTTTCAAATCGTAAATTTATAAGATTAAAACATCTCTCTTCCTGAAAAATGAAATGCACTTTCAATGGCTGCATTTTCGTCGCTATCACTTCCGTGTACTGCGTTTTCACTAATAGAGTCTGCAAACATATTACGGATAGTCCCTTCAGCGGCTTCAGCTGGGTTGGTTGCACCAATTAAAGTTCTAAAATCTTCTACAGCATTTTCCTTTTCAAGAATCGCTGCCACAATAGGACCACGCGTCATGTAGGTTACCAAATCGGCATAAAATGGACGCTCACTATGGATGGCATAAAACGCCTCAGCATCAGCCTTTGTAAGCTGTGTTAATTTCATGGCAACAATTCTGAAACCTGAAGCTGTGATTTTTTCAACTATTCCTCCGATGTTCCCTTTCTCAACAGAATCGGGCTTAAGCATTGTAAATGTTTTGTTTGTAACCATGATTTTTAATGTAAATTAATTTTTGCAAAAATAGGGTTTTTTCGTAAAACTCACACATTTCATCTATTTTAAAAAATCGTATATTTGCACGCTATGAATACAGCAGAAATTTTAGATTTAAAAAAAATATTATCTGACCCTAAAAAAGTGGTAATTGTACCTCATAAAAACCCTGACGGTGATGCCATGGGATCTACTTTAGGGCTTTTTCATTACCTCAAAAAACTAGGACATGCGGCTACCGTTATTGCGCCTAACGACTATCCCGAATTTCTCAAATGGATTCCAGGAACAACGAACGTTAAAATTTTTGAAACTGACACAACGGTTTCAGAAGCACTGATTGCGCAGGCAGACCTCATTTTTACTTTAGACTTCAATGCCCTTCACCGTTGTGGAGCAATGGGAGTCCCTATAGGAAATTCAAACGCCATTAAGGTTATGATTGATCACCATCAACAACCCGATGATTATGCAACCTTTGTTTATTCAGATGTCAACATGTGTTCGACCTGTGAAATGGTGTATCATTTTATTGATAAGATGGGCGATTTAGAGCTCATTGATGTGGCTATTGGAGAAGCCCTTTACACGGGAATTATGACCGATACCGCATCCTTTCGTTTTCCACTGACCACAAGCACCACCCACAGAGTAATTGCTCATTTGATTGATGTTGGTGTAGAAAAATCTAATATTCACAACGCTGTATATGACACCAATAGTTTTGGACGACTACAACTCATGGGTTGTGCGTTAAATAACTTGAGGTTTTTAGAGAACTTTAATACGGCCTACATTAGCCTGACTAATAAAGAATTGGATGCACATAACTTTCAAAAAGGAGATACTGAAGGTTTAGTCAATTATGGTTTGTCCCTAAAAGGCGCACAATTTGCAGTCATTTTTATCGAACACAAAGAAGAAGGTATTATCAAAATTTCTTTTAGATCAAAAGGTACATTTGATGTAAACACTTTTGCACGTACACATTTTAATGGCGGTGGACACAAAAATGCTTCAGGAGGACGAAGCAACCTCAACTTAGAAGATACCATTGCAAAATTTATTAGTATATTGTCCGACTATAAATCAGAATTAGAATAATGAAACAGGCACTCTATTTTGCATTCACGCTTTTACTTTTTGTGAGTTGTAAACCCTCTGATGCGAGACGTCCGATAACCAACAATTCTGGATCTTCAATAGAAGCCTCAATTGAACGTAATAAACAATTGAATGAAAAAGAATATGCGCAAATAAAAGCCTTGATTAAAGCCTCAAAAAAATCGTTTTTATCTTCAGAATATGGGTTTTGGTATGCCTATAACACCAAAATAGAACACAAGGCAATAACTCCAAAGTTTGGAGATTTAGTACACTACAATGCCGTACTTAAAACCTTAGCAGGTCAAATAATATATTCAGAAAGCGCAAAAAAAATACAAACCTACTACATTGATCAACAAGAATTATTTTCGGGTCTTAGAGAAGGCTTAAAACTTATGAAAGAAGGAGAATCCGTTACTTTTATGTTTCCGTCTCAACAAGTATATGGCTATTATGGAGACGATAATAAAATAGGCAGCAATGTGCCGCTAATCTGTGAGGTTTCTTTACTAAAACTTACCACAAATTGAAAACACCATAAACATAAATAACCCAATTAAAAATTAAACATAAAATGAAATTCACAAAAGTATTTATCCAATTATTTGCAGCAGGTTTACTGCTAAGCTCAACAGCATGTAAACAACAATATCCAGATTTAGGTGATGGTATATTTGCCGAGTTTATAACCACAAAAGACACGATCGTTATACAGTTGTTTTATGACAAAGTTCCATTGACTGTTGCCAATTTTGTAGGATTAGCTGAAGGCACACACCCTATGTTAGCCGACTCCTTAAAAGGCAAGCCTTATTATAACGGCACTGTTTTTCATAGAGTTATTAATAACTTCATGATTCAAGGTGGTGACCCAACAGCAACAGGGTCTGGTAATCCAGGATTCAAATTTGGTGATGAATTTGATGAGAGTTTAAAACATGATAAACCAGGGATACTGTCGATGGCCAACTCCGGTCCAGCTACCAATGGGAGTCAGTTTTTTATTACCGAAAAACCAACGCCACACCTAGATAACAGGCATGCTGTTTTTGGAGAAGTTGTCAAAGGTTTTGAAGTTGTAGATACCATTTCGAATGTTAAAGTTACACCAGGATCAAATAAACCTGTAGAAGATGTGAAAATAGTAGAACTAAATATCATTCGTCAAGGAATGCGTGCCAAAGGATTTGATGCTGCTGATACTTGGAATACAGAACTTCCTTTACTGGAAGAAAAGCGATTAGAAAAACTTGAAGAGGCCAAGAAAAAAGCTGAAGCGGCTAAGAAAATTGCTGAAGAAAAAATGGAAATTGCAGCCAAAGAGATGGTACCAGTATTGAATATTTACAAAAGCAAAGCAACGCAACAAGAATCTGGATTACTTGTTTATAACATTTCTAAAGGCAGTGGTCCAAAACCTGCTAATGGCAGCACTGTAAAGTTGAACTATGAAGGCTATTTTATAGATGGAAAATTATTTGACACCAACATTAAAACTATTGATGAAAAATGTGGGACCTATGACCTTCGAAAAGAACAACAAGGAAGATATAATGCTATGCCAATGAAAATCGATCCGGAAGCGCAAATGATTCCAGGGTTCAAAGAAGGCGTACTTAACATGTCTATTGGAGACAAAACGTTTTTATACATCCCATCGTATTTAGCATATGGCGAAAAAGGTCGTGGACGAATTCAACCCAACACGGATTTAATGTTTATTGTTGAAATGGTTGGAACAGCAGAATAACACATACATTTCCTATTAAAAAAAGCAGCCCATGGGCTGCTTTTTTTATATCATAAAACAAAAAATTAAGCTTTTGGAATCTGTTTTAAAATTGCTAAAAGAAAACCCCAAAACTTTTGAACCGAAGAAATTTGAGCACGTTCATCAGGCGAATGTGCCCCTCTAATATTTGGCCCAAAACTAATCATTTCCATATCGGGATAATTGGTCCCTAAAATACCACACTCTAGTCCTGCATGACAGGCAGCTACTTTTGGTTTTTCATTATATAAATCTTCATATAGGGTTCTCAAAACGTTCAAAATAGACGACTCCATGTCGGGTGCCCATCCTGGGTAATCTCCAGAAAGCTCTACCTCGCAACCTATAAGCTCAAAGGTGGCACGCAGCATCATTGCTAAATCCATTTTAGAAGACTCTACAGATGACCGTGTTAAACAGCCGATGTTTACGTTTCCGCCTTTAATATTAACGCGTGCAACATTATTAGACGTTTCTACAAGCTCTGGAATATCCGCACTCATGCGGTACACACCATTCCAAGCGGCATATATAGCGCGAGTAATACCCTCTTGAACCCCTAAATCCATAATGACTTTTGGAGTGTCAATTTTAGTGAACTCAACGGTTAAATCCGGTTCTAATGTGTTAAGCTCTGTTTGTATGGCCTCAACTTGCATAGCCATTTCATATTTAAAAGCAGCTTCATGAATCCTATCAATAGCAACAATCGCTCGACTCTCTCTAGGAATTGCATTTCGCAAACTCCCACCGTCAATTTCGGAAATTCGTAATCCAAAATTTTCAAAAGCATCAAACAACAAACGGTTCATAATTTTATTGGCATTACCAAATCCTTTATGAATATCCATCCCTGAATGCCCTCCTTGTAAACCTTTAACTTCAATGGAATATCCCATTTTAGTTTCTGGTGTTGGCTCTTCGTTGTAAGTACCTACAGCAGTCACATCGATACCTCCAGCACAACCTACGCCAATTTCGTCATCATCTTCGGTATCTAAATTTAATAGAATAGCTCCATTTAATAACCCACCTTCTAAGCCCATGGCGCCAGTCATCCCTGTTTCTTCATCAATCGTAAACAGCGCTTCAATCGCTGGATGAGGAATATCGGTACTTTCTAAAATCGCCATAATAGTCGCTACCCCTAATCCGTTATCAGCCCCTAAAGTGGTGCCGTTAGCCTTAACCCAATCGCCATCGACAAGCATCTCTATACCTTGAGTTAAAAAATCAAAATCGGTATCGCTATTTTTTTGGTGTACCATATCTAAATGCGACTGCATCACTATAGCCTTCCGATCTTCCATACCATCAGTGGCTGGCTTTTTGATAATAACATTACCTACATTGTCAACAATGGTCTCTAGGTTCAAGTTTTTACCAAAATCTTTCATAAATGCAATGACGCGTTCTTCTTTTTTGGAAGGGCGGGGTACGGCATTTAAATCTGCAAATTTATTCCAAACAGCTTTGGGTTCCAACTGACGTATATCTTGACTCATGATAATTGTGTTTTTTTGTTGCACAAAGGTAGGGATTACTTCCCGATCATAAATTAAAATTATTACTTTTGAGTAATGTCTAAAAAAGGAAAAATCATACTGGCGTTGAGTTTACTACCTCAATACTTTCTCATAAAAACTGCGAAATCTAACCCTGAATTTATAGAGACCTATTACAGTAGGGGGATTTTCCCTATCTTCTCTAAACTACTGAATACGGCTTTTAAATGGATTCCGTTTTCTGTGGGTGATGTGTTGTATGCTGGCTTGATTGTTTATCTGATTCGTTGGGTAGTTATCAATCGGAATCGCCTCAAAACAGCAGCTAAAGCATGGGTTTTGGATGTTTTGTGTTTTACATCTGTCCTCTATTTTATGTTTCATTTGTGTTGGGGGTTCAATTATTACCGCCTGCCTTTACATACGACACTCAACTTAAATCCAAAGTACACCACAACTCAATTGAAATCGGTTACCAACCAACTGGTTCTAAAAACAAATGCATTGCATCTAGAAATCACCAAAGATTCTTTATTAAAAACCACCCTGCCCTACGCATTTTCTGAACTGACAGAAATCTGTCATTCGGGCTATTCTCAATTAGAAAAGGTGTATCCTAATTTTAAACACGACGGCAAAAACAGTAAAAAATCGCTATTCAGCACGCCCCTAACCTATATGGGATTTAGTGGTTACGTGAACCCGTTTACGCTTGAAGCGCACATCAATGCTGTGATGCCCACCAATTCTATGCCAACGACCATCGCGCACGAACAAGCACACCAGTTGGGTTATGCGGCAGAGAACGAAGCTAATTTTATTGGGTTTTTGGCGAGTATCCATAATGAAGATCTCTATTTCAACTATGCGGGTTATAAATTTGCATTGCGCTATTGTTTAATAGAACTCTCTAAAAGAGATCCGGAAGTCTACGCCTCTACGTTGTGCACGATCAACCCTGGAATCTTAGATGATTACCAAGAAGCATTTGAGTTTTGGAGTGCTCACCACAACCCACTAGAACCTGTTTTTAAAGGGTTTTACAGCCATTTCTTAAAAGCAAATAACCAAGCCAAAGGCATTGAAAGTTATAGCTATGTGGTGGCACTTTTGGTGGATTATTTGGTCACTATTGGAGCTGCCACTTAAAATAGTGAAGAGGCTACTTTAAATGTAGGTGATTTTTTTATATTTATTTTAATCAAATCATAACACATAAGAGAAAGCTATACATAAAATTTATCGTCCTATAATCTGATTGAGCACAATAAAAAATGTCAAAATTTAAGTTCTCAATAAAACTATCACTATATTTAGACACAAACTAAATTCATATGTTATGATAAAAAGACTGATTTTCCTTTGGAGTTTATTTGGGGTGTTCACGTTGTCCGCTCAAGAGTATTTCCCAAAGAATGATGGTGTGAAATCTAAAAACACAAATTTCACAGCCATAACCAACGCAAAAATTTTCATATCGCCTTCCAAAAGTATCGATAATGGCACCTTATTAATTCGAGAGGGAATAATTAGGAACGTTGGAGTAGATATTGTAATTCCTAAAAACACGGTTATAATTGACCTAAAAGGTAAATCCATTTACCCTTCATTTATTGATCTTTATTCCGATTTTGGTATTTCTAAACCCAAACGTGAAAGTGGCGGAAGTCGCTCACCTCAATACAGTGCCAGTCGAGAAGGCTTTTATTGGAATGACCATATACGCCCAGAACAGAATGCCATTGATCATTTTAAGTATGATGACAAAGCAGCTAAGGCCTTATTAGAGGCTGGATTTGGTGTTGTGAATACGCATTTACAAGATGGTATTGTTCGCGGGACTGGGGCATTAATTGCTCTAGATTCTAAGGGGAGTGATTCACAACGCATTTTAGCGGACCAATCGGCACAGTATACTTCTTTTTCAAAAAGTGTACGTTCCCGTCAGTCCTACCCTTCCTCTATTATGGGCGGGATGGCTTTGTTGAGACAACTCAATTATGATGCGGATTGGTATGCAAAAGGAAACGTTAATACAAAAGACCGTTCTATTGAGGCCTTTAACCAAAATAAAAATCTAGTTCAAATTATGGAAGCTGGCAGTAGAGCCAATGCCTTACGAGCCGACAAGGTTGGAGACGAGACTGGCGTGCAGTATGTAATTTTGGGTGGTGGTGATGAGTATGAACGTATTGACGCAATCAAAAATACACAAGCAACGTTTATTTTGCCGCTTAATTTCCCAAAGGCTTATGATGTTGAAAATACCTTTTTAACAAATTCTCTGGAGCTAGAAGCGATGAAAGAATGGAACCAACGCCCTAGTAATCCAAAGGCACTAGATGTCAACGGGGTGTCTTTTACGTTTACAACCAAAGGCCTAAAGTCGATGAAAGACTTTAGGGCTAACCTCAAAAAAGCAATTGAGTATGGCTTAGACAAAGTCACTGCATTAGAAGCTTTAACTACCCAACCTGCTCAAATTTTAGGGAATTCAAAACTTGGAAATTTAAATGTGGGGAGTTATGCTAATTTCTTAATTACTTCGGGAGATATTTTTGATGAAAAAACTACACTTTATGAAAATTGGGTGAATGGGTCAAGAACTGTGTTTGATGATTTATCGAAAAAAGACATCACAGGTAACTATAGCTTCACGCTTAACAATGATACTTATGTGCTCAAAATATCCGGACCATTAAGCAAATTGAAAACTGAACTAACATTGGATTCGTTAAAATTAAGCAGTAATTTGAAGTACAAAAATGATTGGATGCATTTGATGTTTTCTTCTAAAGACACAACGCAGCAAGACTTTATTCGCTTAAATGCAAAAATTTTGTCGAGTGCTGAAAGCATTACAGGAAAAGCCACTTTACTAGATGGCTCTACCCCTACTATAGAAATTAAGCGTATAGAGACCCCTTCTAAGAAAGCGGCGACTAAGACTAAGAAAGATGTAGTGCCAAAAATAGTTCCTGTGAGTTATCCAAATGGCGCCTATGGCTTTACAAAACTTCCAGAAGCCGAAACAGTATTGTTTAAAAATGCGACGGTATGGACCAATGAATCTGATGGGATTCTCGAAAACACGGATGTACTTGTTCAAAATGGGCGTATTTCAAAAATTGGAATTGGGCTTAAAAATTCTAAAGCGAAGGTTATAGATGCTACAGGAAAGCATTTGACTGCTGGAATCGTAGATGAACACTCGCATATTGCGGCGGCAAGCATCAATGAGGGTGGACAAAATTCTTCTGCCGAAGTAAGTATCGAAGATGTCATTGATGCCGATGATGTTGACATTTATCGGAATTTGGCTGGTGGAGTCACTACAATTCAAATTCTTCATGGGTCCGCCAATCCAATTGGAGGGCGCTCTGCTATTATTAAATTAAAATGGGGAGAGTCTGCAGAAAATTTAATTTTCAAAAACAGACCTAAGTTTATAAAATTCGCACTTGGTGAAAATGTTAAACAATCAAATTGGCAAAGTTTCAGTCGTTTTCCACAAACACGTATGGGCGTCGAACAACTCTATATAGATTATTTCACAAGAGCAAAGGCTTATGATGCTAAAAAGAAAAGCGGAAAACCCTATCGAAAAGATACCGAAATGGAAGTCCTCGCCGAAATCTTAAACAAAGAACGTTTTATCAGTTGTCATTCATACATCCAAAGTGAAATTAATATGTTAATGAAAGTCGCTGAAAAATTTGATTTTAACATCAATACTTTTACACACATCTTAGAAGGGTATAAAGTCGCCGATAAAATGAAAGCTCATGGCGCAGGTGCTTCAACCTTTAGTGACTGGTGGGCCTATAAATATGAAGTTAATGATGCCATTCCATATAACGCTTCTATATTAAATGCGATGGGCGTTGTAACTGCTATTAATAGTGATGATGCCGAGATGTCTAGACGACTCAATCAAGAAGCAGCAAAAGCTGTGAAATACGGCGGAACATCGGAAGAGGATGCATGGAAAATGGTTACATTAAACCCTGCAAAACTGCTTCATATTGATGATAAAGTGGGAAGTGTTAAAGTTGGTAAAAATGCAGATTTGGTACTTTGGAGCGCTCATCCGTTATCAATTTATGCCAAAGCAGAAAAAACATTAATTGAAGGGGTTACTTATTTTGATATAAATCGCGATTCAAAACTAAGAGCGGCCATTGAAACAGAACGCAATGAACTCATTCATATGATGTTAAAAGAAAAAAATAAAGGCATGAAAACACAGCCTATAAAGAAAAAAGATAAACAGCTTTTACACTGTGATTCCATGGATTTTAATCAACTCTAACTACAAAAAAATGAAACTTATAAAACTAATAACTATTATAATTGTTTGTGTGTTTACAGGACAAGCACAGCAAACACCAGCAGATACACAATCTAAATCCCAAGCAATTATTGGCGGAACTGCTCATATTGGAAATGGAATGGTGATTGAAAATTGCCTTATCACTTTCGACAATGGAGTTTTTCAAAATGTATCTGAATACAACGGAACTGAAGACCTCTCACAAATGGAAGTTATTGATGCTAAAGGACAACATATCTATCCTGGTTTTATCGTGCCAAATTCAACCTTAGGTCTTATTGAAATTGATGCTGTAAGAGCAACTGACGATGACTCGGAATTGGGGACATGGAATCCTCATATTCGGAGTTTAATTGCCTACAATGCTGAATCTAAAGTGGTGGAAAGTATGCGACCAAATGGGGTGCTTTTAGCACAAATTACACCGAGAAGTGGTCGTATTTCCGGCACCTCCTCCATCGTGCAGTTGGACGCTTGGAATTGGGAAGATGCCGTTATTAAAATAGATGATGGTATTCATATGAATTGGCCCAATAGCTTCACTCGCGGACGTTGGTGGTTGGGTGAAGATCCTGGCCTAAAAAGCAATCCAAAATACAGCAGCCAAACGCTGGAAATTGAAGCTTACTTTAATAATGCAAAAGCAAACTCGGACAACACTAAAGCAAGTGACAATCTCCCTTTGAATGCAATGCGTGGGCTCTTTGATCAAACCAAAACACTTTACATCCATGTCAATGACGAAAAAGGAATTGTGGATGCGGTAGAGTTTTCAAAATCACAAGGGCTTTCTAAACTCGTTATTGTGGGTGGTTATGAAGCTTACAAGCTCGCCTCCTATTTAAAAGAAAATGATATTGCCGTATTGCTTCAACGCGTACACTCACGCCCTAACAGTGATGATCATGATTATGATTTGCCATATAAAATGGCTAGCCTTTTGGTCAATGAAGGTGTTCTTGTAGGCTTGGAAACTAGTGGCGATATGGAACGTATGAACTCTCGGAACCTTCCATTTTATGCAGGAACAACAGTGGCACATGGGCTATCAAAAGCACAAGCGCTTCAATTAATTACTTTAAATACTGCTAAAATTTTGGGTATCGATAACAGCTACGGATCATTGGAGGTAGGAAAAAGTGCTACCCTATTCATTAGTACTGGTGACGCGCTCGACATGCGAAGTAATAATCTCACAAATGCATATATTGATGGGCGTGAAATTAGTTTAGAAAGTCATCAAACAGAACTATGGAAACGTTATTCTGAAAAATACGAGAACAACTAAAATTTCAGCGCTTATCTAAATCAAAAGTTCAAGTTTCGACTTGGACTTTTTTTGGTTTAAGGTTAAACTAGACTACTGGCATGTAGCATATTATATCTAACTTTAGAAAGTCAATAAAATTATATATATTCGTAATTCCCTAAATTGAACCTAATAATGGCGAATTCATATTTAAGTTATATATCCGACAAACATTTATTGTATTGTATTAAGAATCTTCACAATTCATATCTAAAAGCGAAAGCCAATGTGAGTAAAGCTAAATTCTATAAAAACAAGATTGACACTATTAAATTAACTTTTGATGCTAAATTTAATGATTTGGACGAGGAGACATTAATTAAAACTGAAATCAACAGACAGATTGATAAATCTATTAATAATTCTATCGGGACATTTCACGAACAAATCTTAGGTGGAATTACTGGTTTTGAAATGGGGAATTTAAGTGGTTTTGATATTAAAGCTTCAGATGATACATTATTCGCAGACATCAAAAACAAACACAATACAATGAACAGTAGTTCTGCTGAAAGTTTGTTTCAAAAATTAGCAAAATATGCTGACTCCTACAAATAAGCAAACTGCTATTGGGTACAAATTTTAGCTAAAAACAGTTTCCATGAAAGTTGGTTTGGAGAAATCAACGGAAAAGAATACAGCCATAGTCGAGTGTATAAAATTTCAGGCGATCAATTTTACAAATTACTGACTGGAAAAGACAATGCTTTTTTTGAGTTATATCAAATTTTACCGAAAGCTATTTCAGACTATCTCAGTAAACAAGAAAGTGAAAGTCTACAAACAAATTCAGCCCTTGAAGAAATTTCAATAAGTTCAAATATATCCAAAAGAAGTATTTTAGATGAAATTACTTTTGAAAATTATAGTTACTACTTAGGGTTTAATAAACTTGAATAATAAGTATTCAAAAACTTAATAATAGAGTAACCTATTTCCTGTCCTAAATTACAAGGGACTGCATTTCCTATCTGTTTATATTGTTGAGAAACTGAACCAGAAAATTTCCAATCATCTGGAAAGGTTTGAATCCGAGCGTATTCACGCACAGTAAACGGTCGTGTTTCTTCTGGATGGCAGCGTTCCGTTTGTTTTTGAGCTGGACTACAAGTAAGCGTTAAACTTGGTTCATTCCAACCAATTCTACGTGCAATACCTGTTTTCCCTCCTCCTAAAAAGAAACTTTTCCCCATATATTTTTTTTGAATCTCTAAAGGTAAATCTCGCCAATATCCCTTTTGAGGAATTAAATCTAGGACTTCTTTTTTGTGATCCGGATATTTAGAACCCTCGGATTTTGGAACATTACAATCATATAATTCTCCTTTTTTAAGAGCGTCAACTAAATTATAAATTTTATTATGGGGTACAGGGTATTCATATTTTAAGTCGATATCTTTTCTTATACCTACTAAAATGACACGTTCTCTTTTTTGTGGTACTTTATAATTAATTGCTTTTAAAACTTGTACTGGCATAACATTATATCCTATTTCGTCTAAAATTGAAATCATTCCCTCAATTGTTTTACCTTTTTCGTGAGACAATAACCCTTTTACGTTTTCACCAATACATATAAGTGGATTAACTTCATGTACAACCCTTGCAAATTCATAAAATAGTGTACCTCTTGCGTCTTTTAAACCTAATTTTTTACCTGCATAACTAAACGCCTGACAAGGAAACCCACCAGTAACTATTTCAACTTGATTTTTGTATTTTGTAAAATCAAATGCTTTAACATCTCCTTCCAAAACATTCCATTTAGGTCTATTTGTTCTTAACGTTTGGCAAGCCCATTTATCAATTTCATTTAATGCAGCACATTTAATCCCTGCTTTTTCCAGACCAACTGCCAAACCTCCTGCGCCTGCAAATAATTCTAAAACTTTATATTCTTGAATTGGAAGAACTGAATTATCTACTGTATCTTCATAATCAATAGAAAGTTGTTCTAATAAAGAATTCACCTGTACTTTTTTGTAAATTCTATATTGACTTATGGGTTCTCTTACAGCAGTAAATTTACCGTCTCTATCCCAACGTCTTAACGTTTCTTTACTCTTTCCTAGAATTTCAGAAACTTCATTTAGCGTATAATATTCTTTTGTAACCATATACCACAACCTTAAACATTGGTTACAAATTTACAATAAAAATTGAACTAAAAAAATACGAGAACAACTAAAATTTCAGCGCTTATCTAAATCAAAAGTTCAAGTTTCGACTTGGACTTTTTTTGGTTTAAGGTTAAAATTTAAACACTATTTTTGTAGCATGGTTAAAACAATAAGCAGTCTTCAAAACCCTTTTATAAAACAATTGGTTCAACTCAAAGAAAAGTCGAAACTAAGAAAACAAACAGGGCTATTTGTTATTGAAGGTAAACGCGAACTATCTTTAGCCATTAAAGGAAATTATAGTATAGAAACGCTTTATTATTACCCCGATTTATTTTCAGCTTCGGAAGCGGCGTCGTTAGGCGTTTATGGGATTGATGTGATAGAAATCACCAAAGCAGTGTATGAAAAAATAGCGCATCGAGAAACCACTGAGGGCATCATTGCTGTGGCGAAAGCTAAAGATTTAAGCTTAAACAATTTAGGCATACAAAATAAAACGCCTTTAATTTTAGTAGCCGAAGCTCCCGAAAAACCAGGAAATATTGGCGCCTTACTTCGAACTGCTGATGCGGCTAATGTAGATGCCGTAATTATATCCAACCCACTGACGGATTTATATAACCCCAATATTATTCGATCGAGTGTTGGTGGAGTTTTTACTGTTCCTATTGCGACGGGAAGCACCGAAGATGTTGTCCAGTATTTAAAAACACATAATATTGCTATCTATGCAGCCATTCTTCAGGATTCGGTGGCCTACGATACTATGGATTTTAGAAAAAGCTCTGCACTTGTAGTTGGTACAGAATCTACGGGGCTGAGTCAACAATGGCGCGATGCTTCTACTGCAAATATCAGAATACCTATGGAAGGAAAAATTGATTCTATGAATGTATCAGTGGCCGCAGGAATCTTAATTTTTGAAGCCAAAAGGCAGCGAAAATTCAATTAAAAATCAGCATTATTGATTTGTTAAAACAATTTGTGTAAAAACTAAGAATAGGTATTGCATGTTCCGTTTGATTGTAGTAATTTTAGGTTATGACAGTAAATGAAGTCGCACAAGAAAACGCAGCTATAGCAAAGGAGTATAAAGAACTCCTCAAAATCAGCTATAGAACTTTGTCAGCTCAAGACAAAAAGTTAATTAGAAAAGCATTTGACGTTGCTGTAGATGCTCATTCTGACCAAAGACGAAAATCTGGTGAAGCTTATATTTTTCACCCCATTGCGGTTGCCAAAATTGTGGCTTCCAAAATTGGATTAGATGCCACTTCCATTGCCGCTGCACTCCTACACGATGTTGTCGAAGATTGTCCACGATATACCATTAACGATATTCAACAATTATTTGGAGAAACTGTAGCTCGAATTGTAGACGGATTGACAAAAATATCATCATTGAATAAAGAAATGAATGTGTCAATGCAGGCTGAAAATTTCAGAAAAATGTTACTGACACTTCACGATGATATAAGGGTGATTATCATCAAAATTGCCGATCGCCTTCACAATATGCAGACGATTCATTCGATGCGTGAGGACAAGCAGTTAAAAATCGCTTCTGAGACGCTTTATATCTATGCACCTCTTGCACATAAAATTGGGCTATACAACATAAAAACGAAGTTAGAAGACCTGGCTTTAAAATATACCGAACCCGAATTTTATAATGACATCTTACTGAAATTAGAAGAAAGTAAGGATGAACAAGATCTTTATATCAAAGACATAAACAAGATCTTAACAAAGGCTTTAAACAAAGAAAAATTAAATTATCAAATAAAAGGGCGTCCGAAATCAATTTTTTCGATTCGAAGAAAAATACAAAAACAAGGGGTGTCTTTTGATGAAGTCTATGACAAATTTGCTGTAAGAATCATCTATAAATCTGAATTAAAGGACGAGAAGTTTTTAGCATGGAAAATTTATTCTATAGTTACAGATCATTTTAGACCCAACCCAACACGCTTAAGAGATTGGATTTCAGCTCCAAAATCAACAGGCTATGAAGCCTTACATATTACGGTTATGGGGCCAAAAGGACGTTGGGTAGAAGTTCAAATTCGTAGTGAACGTATGAATGAGATTGCTGAAAAAGGTTATGCAGCTCATTATAAGTATAAACAAGGGGAAGGAGAAAAAGAACATGATGCAAATTTAGAAAGCTGGATTGGAAAACTTCAAGAAGTCATTGAAAATCCTGAGTCCAGTGCGGTAGAGTTTGTAGAGCAGTTTAAGCTTAACCTCTATGCCAAAGAAATATTTGTATTTACTCCAAATGGAGATTTAAAATCACTTCCAAAAGATGCGACGCCCTTAGATTTTTCTTTTAGTATTCATACAGAAATTGGTATGAAAACCAGAGGTGCAAAAGTTAATGGTAAACTTGTCCCCCTAAACCATGTGCTGCAAAGTGGAGACCAAGTGGATATCATTACATCTGAAAGCGCTAAACCGACATCCAACTGGTTGGATTATGTCACTACAACACGGGCAAAAAGTAAAATTAAATCGTCGCTTAAAGAAGATAAAAAAATTATTGCGAAGGATGGGAAAGAAATATTAAGGCGAAAATTAAAACAGCTCAAAATTACTTTAAACGAAAGGACCATTAATGAATTGGTCAACTATTTTAAGCTTAATACAAGTTTAGATTTATTTTATCGTGTAGGAATTAGTAGTATTGACAATACGATGTTGAAAAGTTTTGCGGCTTCCAGAAGTAACGCTTTGGTTAGTTTTATAAAAAACAAAATTACACGTTCAAAGGGAGCAATTAAAGAAGGGGTAGAAAAAGATGAAATCACATCCAAATATGACATGTTGGTATTTGGAAAAGAAGAAGAAAAGCTAAATTACAAGCTTTCATCATGTTGCAACCCTATTCCTGGCGATATGGTTTTTGGATTTTTGAGCATAAAAGATGGCATCAAAATTCATAAAAAAGCGTGTCCAAATGCATTGAGCCTTCAATCAAATTATGCCTACCGCATTATGACTGCCAAATGGATTGATTCCTCACAACAAGTATTTAGAGCGCTAATAAATCTTACTGGGATAGACAAGTTAGGTTTAGTCAATTCAATTACTAAAGTAATCTCAGAAAACATGAATGTAAACATCAAAAATATAAATTTTGATACTGATAGTGGAATATTTAATGGGCAAATTTCTGTGGAAGTCAACAACAATAATTTTGTAGAAAAGTTGATAGAGCGTCTGCAAAAAATAAATGGCATAGAAAAAGTCTCTAGAGTCTAAAAATTAGTTTAAATTTGAGCGTTTTATGAGTGTAAAATCCCAAAATAAAAATCAAGAGATCGTAAAGACTGTTTTTACGAAATTTCTAGAAGAAAACAGTCATCGGAAAACTCCCGAAAGATTTGCAATACTTCAGGAAATCTATGATAGCAAAGAACATTTTGATATAGAATCCCTCTATATTAAAATGAAAAACAAAAATTATCGGGTTTCTAGAGCAACCCTTTACAATACCATTGAATTATTATTGGACTGTGCACTAGTACGAAAACATCAATTTGGGCAAAACCAAGCGCAATATGAAAAATCGTATTTCGACAAACAACATGACCATGTTATCCTAACGGATACTGGAGAAGTGTTTGAGTTTTGTGACCCAAGAATTTTATCCATTCAAAAAACAATAGAAGAGGTATTTGATATCGACATTCAAAAACATTCACTTTACTTTTACGGAACAAAAAAAAATACTAAAATTAACGATTAAATAGCATGGCAGTAGATTTACTACTTGGATTACAATGGGGTGACGAAGGCAAAGGAAAAATTGTGGACGTACTAACTTCAAATTACAATATTATAGCACGATTTCAGGGTGGTCCAAACGCAGGACACACTCTAGTATTCAATGGAATGAAACATGTTCTTCATACTATTCCCTCAGGGATTTTTCATGAAGAAGCAGTGAATTTAGTAGGTAATGGCGTTGTCATTGATCCTGTGATTTTCAAAAATGAATTAGACAAATTAGACCTACAAAATGTTAACTACACAAAATCATTAGTGATTTCTCGTAAGGCACATTTAATTTTACCAACACATAGACTTTTGGATGCTGCATCTGAAATATCAAAAGGAAAAGCAAAAATTGGATCTACCCTTAAAGGTATTGGCCCAACATACATGGACAAAACCGGTCGAAATGGTATTCGTGTAGGCGATTTAGAATTAGACAACTGGAAAGAAAAATACCGTGCTTTAGCAAATAAACACGAATCAATGATTAAGTTTTATAACGTTGATTTGGACTATAATCTAGAGGAATTAGAAACAGAGTTTTTCGCGGCAATAAAAGTATTGAAATCATTACAATTTATAGATTCTGAAGAATATTTACATCAAGCGCAACGTGACAATAAATCAATTTTAGCAGAGGGTGCTCAAGGCTCTCTACTGGATATTGATTTTGGAACCTATCCGTTTGTAACCTCTTCAAACACAACTGCAGCAGGTGCATGTACAGGATTGGGAATTGCTCCAAATTCTATTGGAGACGTTTTTGGGATTTTCAAAGCCTATACTACACGTGTAGGATCTGGACCTTTCCCTACCGAGTTATTTGATGAAGATGGCGAAACAATGGGACGAGTTGGAAATGAATTTGGCGCCACTACAGGACGATCTCGTCGTTGTGGATGGTTGGATCTTGTTGCCCTTCGCTATGCATGTCAAGTGAATGGTGTGACACAACTTATGATGATGAAAGCCGATGTGCTTTCTGGATTTAAAGCTTTAAAAGTATGTACTGCTTATAATTACAAAGGAGATATCATTCACCATTTTCCTTATAACGTTGATCCAGAAAACATAACACCAATATATACAGATTTTGAGGGTTGGGATGAAGATCTTACTGAAATGGATAATGAATCTATCCTCCCAAAATCATTAAACGTTTATATTGACTTCCTTGAAAAAGAATTACAAATTCCAATCAAAGTGGTTTCTGTTGGACCTGATCGAAAACAAACGATTTTTAGATAACGATATAAAATCTATCCTATGGGTAGATTTTTTTTTGAACTTAAAATAATCTTAAGTTTTATCGAAAGAACTCAATATTACCTATTTTTGTACAAAATTAATATACGTTGAAACATAAAGACCTCTATTATTTTATATGCATTCTATTTTTTTTAGGATCAACGTTATATGCTCAAGATCGTCGAAGAATAGAAATTGAATATTCACCATTTATGACATTTGATGAATCAAATCCAGAGGCAACAATTCTAACAAGAGACAATACAAAACAAGTCCACATAAAACATGAAGGTATAGAGTTATGGTGTGATGAGGCCATTTATTATGGGAAACAAGATTTCATCGAAGCCTATGGTAAAGTTCACGTTAATCAAGGGGATACCATTAATATGACTTCTAAATATGTAGAATATAGCGGAAAAACTCAACTCGCATTTGCCAGTGGTGAAGTCGTTTTGACAGATCCAAATTCAGAGATAACCACCGATACGTTATACTTTGACAGAGTAAAACAACAGGCCTTTTACAGAAGTTCTGGGAAAGTCGTCCGAGATACTACAGGAACAATTACCAGTACGATTGGCCGCTATTATATGAATTCTAAAAAATATCAGTTTGTAAACAACGTAAAACTTGTCAACCCCGAATACATAATTGAGACCAATAGACTTGATTTTTATACGCTATCGGGTTTTGCCTTTCTATTTGGTCCAACCACCATTACCAGCGAAACGAGTGTCATTTATTGCGAACGTGGATTTTATAATACCCAAGAAGATACCGGTTACTTTGTGAAAAACTCTAAAATAAACTATGATGAACGTGTTGTGGAAGGAGATAGTTTATATTTTGATCGTAATAAAAGTTTTGCCTCAGCGACTAATAACATCAAAATCACCGATACCCTAAATAGTACGATTGTAAAGGGACATTATGCCGAAGTTTTTAGAGCACGAGATTCTATGTTTATAACCAAACGTGCTTTGGCTATTACTATTCAAGAAAATGACTCTATTTTTGTTCATAGTGACTCCTTAATGGTTACTGGGAAACCTGAAAAAAGAATTACACGGGGGTATTATAATGCGAAAATATTTAAGTCAGACTTGAGCGGAAAAGCCGATTCTGTTCATATGAATCAAAGCACTGGCCTAACCCAACTGATCAATTTAGATCGTAATGTAAATCAAGATGCATTTTACAAAAAGCAGCATCCTGTGTTATGGAACCTTAAAAATCAAATTACTGGAGATTCAATTCATCTCATATCAAATCAAAAAACAGAATCCCTTGACTCGTTAAAAGTGTTTAATAATGCTTTTGTCATAAGTAAGGACAGTTTGGGCGATGGGTATAATCAAATTTCAGGAAAAAAATTATTTGGCTTATTTGAAAAAAACAGTTTATCAACTATAGATATCCTTAAAAATGCAGAAACCATTTACTACCTCCGAAATGATGAAGATGAATTGGTGGGAATTGATAAATCTAAATCAGGGTCTATTAAAGTATGGATTACCAACAACGCTATTGACGAGATGCGTAAGTACAATCAAATTGGTGGTAAAACACACCCTGAAGCTGAATTTCCAGAGAATGAAAAAATCCTTAAAGGATTTAATTGGCGTGAATCCGAACGGCCTAAAAGTGTAGAGGATTTATTTAAGGATGATCCGCCACTCATACTTACAAAAATAAAAGGGTTGGATGCCTATGTCCCGCAAGAGGAATTTTTTGACCCCAAACTTATGGATCGTGTAGAAAAAGCACGCCCAAAGTCTAACAAAAATTTAGATGCCTCCAAGAAAGAACCAAAAAATAAAGCAGCTAGAAATCTCCCCAAGAAATTTTTAAACAAACCGAAGACGTTTCAAAAAAAATAAGAAAATTTGATCACCGACGAATTTTTCAAACATCAAGCACAAACCACTCCCCATCCGTTAGCGATGGAGATCTCTCATGCAGAAGGGTCATATATCTACGACCAAAATAAAACGCCATACTTAGATTTTGTTGCAGGTGTATCTGCTTGTAGTTTGGGACATCGGCACCCAAAGGTTGTTGATGCAATTAAAAAACAGCTCGACGCGTACATGCATGTGATGGTATATGGAGAATACATCCAATCTCCTGCCGTTAAACTGACCAAATTACTTGCCGAACATTTGCCAGCGAATCTCGAAAAAACATATTTAACTAACTCAGGAACAGAAGCTATTGATGGCGCCATGAAACTTGCACGTCGCTATACAGGTCGATCAGAAATTATCGCAGCCAAAAACGCCTATCATGGCAATACCATGGGAGCTTTGAGTATAATGGGCTATGAAGAACGAAAACAACCCTTTAGACCACTCATTCCTGATATTCGATTTATAACATTTAATTCGCTTCCAGAACTGTCAAAAATTACTACAAAAACTGCAGCAGTCATCTTGGAAACGATACAAGGTGGTGCTGGATTTATTGAACCAAAAAATGGATATCTAACACGGGTACAAGAAAAATGTAATGCCGTTGGCGCAGTATTAATTTTAGACGAAATTCAACCAGGGATTGGAAGAACTGGAAAATGCTTTGGCTTTGAAAATTACAATTGCATCCCAGATGTTGTCGTAACCGGAAAAGGACTTGGTGGCGGTATGCCAATTGGGGCGTTTACAGCCTCTGAAGAAATGATGGATAGTCTTTCAGATCATCCAAAACTAGGACATATTACTACCTTTGGTGGTCACCCCATAATTGCAGCAGCAGCTTTAGCAACGCTAGAAGAAATTACGACAAGCAACTTAATTTCTGAAACTCTAGAAAAAGAAATTCTGATCAAAAAACACCTCCAACATCCCTTAATAAAAGAAATTAGAGGTAAAGGATTGATGCTTGCATTGATGGTAGATTCTGCAGATATTGCCAATAATGTCGTTTTGAAAGCTAAAGAAAACGGTCTAATTTTGTTTTGGTTACTCTATGAACCCAAAGCCGTTCGGATTTCGCCCCCTCTTACAATTAGCAAAAAAGAAATTATTAAAGGGTGTAACATCATCCTAAATATTCTAAATTCTCTTTGATCAAAACTGTTAATTATTTTGTTGAAAACATTAGAGCTTTCTAAGTGTTTCAAGCACATATACTATTAAATTTAGTAGTGTATAAAAAACCATTTTATGGAGTTTAGTCAAGCGGACGATAATCAAGAAGTTACCCTCTCAAAATTTGAGTCAATGTTAAAAACTAACAGCGTTTTTTTCTTTGATTCAAATGAATTTGAAAACATCATTCATCACTATTTAGAAAGTGGTAAAATTGCACTTGCCAAAAAAGCGATTAAGCTCGGATTGAGTCAACACCCTGCATCTTTAAACCTTAAATTATTTCAAGTTGAAATATTAATATTTGAAAATAAATTAAACGAAGCAGATCGACTCCTATCTCCCCTCTTTGAAATAGAGCCCAACAATGAAGAGCTTTACATTCAAAAAGCAAATATTTATTCAAAAAAAGACCAACACGAAAAAGCAATTGAGGTCTTCAAAAAAGCCATTGAAATTGCTGATGATAGCGCCGACCTCTACTCACTGATTGGTATGGAATATTTATTTTTAGATCAGTATCAAGAGGCAAAACAAAATTTTATAAAATGTATTGATCTAGATATAGAAGATTATTCAGCGCTTTATAACATCATTTACTGTTTTGACTTTTTAGATGAAACAAACGAAGCCATCGAATACCTCAATAGCTATTTAGATAAAAACCCGTATAGCGAAGTGGCTTGGCATCAACTTGGCAAACAATATGTTGAAACCAAACAGTTGCTTAAAGCCGTAACTGCATTTGATTTTGCAATCATTTCTGATGATATGTTTATTGGTGCTTACCTAGAAAAAGCAAAAGTATTAGAGAAATTAAATCGCTATGAAGAAGCTATAGAAAATTATAAAATCACCATCGCTATAGAAGATTCTACAGCCTATGCGCTTATAAAAATCGGCTATTGTTATGAACGTTTAAATGCGAAGGATTTAGCACTTCAACATTATTTCCAAGCTGTGGAAGAAGACCCCGCTTTAGATAAAGGTTGGATGCGTATTACTAAATTTTTTATTGCTAAAAAAGACTACCAAAAGGCCTTGTTTTACATCAATAAAGCCATTGATATTGATGGAGACAATGCGTCATATTGGTTGTTGTATTCTACCATTAACGAGCGCCTACTTCTTTTGGAAGAAGCCGAACGTGGGTATAAAAAAACGCTCGAACTTGGGGATTCTGAATTAAACACATGGCTATCTCGGGGCGATATTTTAATTAAACTTGGCGAGCATGAAACGGCTAAATTAAATTTTGTTCAAGCGTTGGAATACTACCCCAAAAGTGAAGAATTAGAATATCGACTTTCAGGCGTCTGTCTGAAACTCAATAATTTGGATGCAGGTTATGCCCACTTGTTGACAGGAATGCACATAAATTTAGATCACGTCTTTATTTTGGAAGAGTTATTTCCTGAAGTCTATCAGCGTAAAGCCGTCCTACAATTAATTGAGAATTTTAAAAATACACATCAGTAAAAATTTGTATTTTTACTCTAATTACTGCATTTATTTGCCAAAAAAAACCTTATTTAATTCAATTATTTTTCAAACCAAATGAAACGTACCCCATTAGATTATATACTAATTGCGCTCAAAGGCATGGCCATGGGCGCGGCTGATGTTGTACCAGGTGTTTCTGGGGGTACCATTGCCTTTATTTCTGGAATTTACGAAGAGTTGATTGGCACTTTAAATAACATCAATTTTTCCCTTCTAAAACATTTAAAAACCGAAGGCCTAAAAAGCGCTTGGAACAAAGCAAACGGCGGTTTCTTGTTAGCGCTTCTTTCAGGTATATCTATTAGTATCGTATCATTAGTAAAAGCCGTTAAGTGGTTTCTGGAGTACCACCCCATTTTACTTTGGGCATTCTTTTTTGGATTGGTTCTAGCCAGTATTGTCTATGTCGGAAAACAGATTAAAATTACGACTAAGGACTTTAAATTGTTTTTTGCGATGACCGCCGGAGCCGTAGTTGCTTACCTGATAACCACCATAAACCCCACTGAAAGTACGGGTTCCGATATGTTTTTATTTTTTGCTGGAGCTCTCGCAATATGTGCAATGATTTTGCCTGGAATTTCTGGAGCATTTATCTTAGTAATTATTGGGGCTTACAGTCCTATTCTTGAAGCTATCAACAGTAGAGACCTTAAAACCCTATTTATATTTGGAGCTGGTGCTATTGTTGGATTATTGTCCTTTTCTAAACTTCTAAAATGGTTATTTGAAAAATACAACCAATTGACCTTGGCGGTCATTACAGGATTCATGATTGGATCTTTAAATAAAATATGGCCATGGAAAATCGCGTTAACTTTCAGAACAAACTCTAAAGGCATTAAAGTACCCTTAAACGAAAAAAGCATCTCCCCTTTTAATGTTGATGGTGATCCCCAACTCTTTCAAGCAATCGGTTTGATGGTTTTTGGCATTTTACTTATTCTAATTTTAGAAAAAATAAGTCTCAAAAAAAATACCCTTGAGTCGTAAACACAAACATATAAACCCTTTTTTATTAACCCTAAAAGGCATTGTTATGGGTGCTGCCAACAAGGTACCCGGCGTTTCTGGGGGCATTGTAGCGTTTGTGATGGGCTTTTATGAAGAGTTTATTTATTCCCTACAAAAATTCAACTTAAAGGCTGGTAAACTCCTATTTACTGGACGATTCAAAAGTTTTTATAGTTATGTAAATGGACGATTTTTAGCCCTACTATTTCTGGGAATGATCATAAGTTATTTTAGTATTTCCAAACTATTGGACTTCTTAATTGAACGCTACGAACTCTACGTATGGAGTGTCTTTTTTGGAATGATTATTGGCTCGGTTTATTATATTTTCAGCGATTTTAAATCTTGGAACACAAAAACTATACTAACTGCTGTCATCGGGATTATTGCGGGGTTAAGCATTAGTTTTTTGAGCCCTGCAACTCAAAATGATAACCTCTGGTTTGTGTTTTTATGCGGAATGATTAGTGTCACAGGTATGGCATTACCGGGGTTTTCAGGATCTTTTATCTTGATTTTATTAGGCAATTACGTCTTATTACTCGTGGACTCCGTCAACGTACTTTTTGATACGTTTGTGTTTTTATTTTCTGGGGATTATAGTTTTATGTCCGACCCACAGCATCTCAGGCTTTTAAACGTTTTGATGGTATTTACCTTGGGTTCTATTGTTGGCCTTGTTAGTCTTTCGCATTTACTGGGCTACATATTGAAACATTATAAATTTAAAACATTAGCCCTTATAATGGGATTCATCACAGGATCGCTTGGAGTGGTCTGGCCTTGGAAAAAAGCACTTTACAAACACGACGATTTAGGTCTTTTTATAAGAGATAGTAATGGCGAACAAATTATTGAAAATTATCAACGATATTTGCCTGAAATGAATTTACAAACCTTTTATGCTTTACTATTAATTATTTTTGGAGCAGCCATTGTTTTGGGATTACAATGGTATGGGGAAAAACAGAAACAACATATATGAGGAATTTTGGATTGTTAGGAAAAAATATAGACTATTCGTTTTCAAGAGGCTATTTTAAAGAGAAGTTTGAAACGCAAAAACTAGAGTGTACTTACAAAAATTTTGATTTAGAGACAATCGAAGAATTTGAGCAGTTAAAAACTACCGATCCACCGATTTCAGGACTCAATGTCACGATTCCATACAAGCAAGAGGTCATCCCTTTTTTGGATGCCATTGACATTCAGGCACAAGACATTGGAGCAGTCAACACCATAAAAATAGAAAATGGAAAATTAATAGGCTACAATACGGATCATTATGGTTTTGAAAATAGCTTAAAACCATATCTGAAACCCTACCATAAAAAGGCTTTAATTTTAGGAACTGGTGGCGCATCAAAAGCGGTAGCATTCGCCTTAAAAAAATTAGATATTCACTTTGAATATGTTTCTAGATCAGAGTCAGCTAAAAATAAATATACTTATGAATCCTTAAAAGATGAAGGATTAAAAAATTACCAGATCATCATTAACTGTACGCCTATAGGAACATTCCCTGACATAAATATATGTCCAGACATCCCCTATAAAGATCTTACTTCAAACCATTTATTATTTGATTTAATTTATAACCCAGAAGTAACGTTATTTCTTAAACACGGAAAAGAAAAAATGGCGACAACCTTAAACGGACTCGAAATGTTACGTTTACAAGCAGAGAAATCATGGGAAATATGGAATTCCTAATTAAAAATTAATTTAAAAGAATTAGATAATTTGTTGTTTAACAGGATAATGCTATATTTATACCTCAAGTCATTTTAACACTAAAACATTGAAAGATATGTCAGAGCACGATAACCTGCAAGATGCAGATGGAGATAACCTAAACGCCACTCCCCAAGAAAATAATTCAACTGAAGAACCTGCAACTTCTGAAGACACACCTAGACAGGAAGTAAAACAATCAGAAACTCTATCTGAGGAATCTATGGAACCTTCTAAAGATCCAGTTGAACCCACTAGTGCCTTAGAAAAAGAGACTTCAAAGGAAACTCCTAAAGAAGGTTCGACGGCTTCCGAAACTTCAGATGAGGATCGTAAAAACGTGGAAGAAAAAACGGAGGAAGAAGAAAAAAAATCGATCAATTATGAAGCCCTTTCATTAGAAGATTTGATCGCTGAATTTGAAACCTTATTGAAAACTGAAAACATTCATAGTGTTCGGAACAGTATCAACGAAGTCAAAACTAATTTTAATGCTAAATTCAGTGCTTTAATTTCCGAGAAAAAAGAAGCCTTTTTGGCTGAAGGTGGCAACACTATTGATTTCGAATTCATAAGTCCTTTAAAGAAACAATTCAACGAATTATCTAAGACCTACAGAGAAAAACATCAGTCTTTTCAAAAAAACAGAACGGAAGAGCTCAATCAAAATTTAGAAATTCGTTTACAAATTATTGAAGAAATTAAAGGGTTGATTAATGTAGAAGGCGATATTAACTCGGCCTACAATACATTTAAAAATTTACAAGAACGTTGGAGAAATACTGGGCAGATTCCTTCTTCAGAAAATAATAATACTTGGAATAATTACCGCCACCATGTGGAGATTTTTTATGGGTTTTTACACTTAAATAGAGATCTTAGAGACTTAGATTTTAAGCATAATTTAGAACAAAAACAAAAAATTATTGTAAGTACTGAAGAGCTCGCTAATGAAACCGATTTAAATAGAGCTTTTAGAGAACTTCAAGCGCTTCACAAAATCTGGAAGGAGGAACTTGGTCCTGTTGCTAAAGAATATAAAGATGAACTTTGGGAACGATTTAGTGCGGCTACAAAAGTGATTAATGACAAACGTCAAGACTATTACAATCAACTTGAAGAAAAATTTGAAGAGAACCTAAAGATCAAGCAAGAGATTATCGCTCAGATTAATGCCATTGGAGAAAAAACGATAAACTCTCACAAAGATTGGCAAGTCAATATCAAAGAAATTGAAGCGCTAAGAGAACTCTTTTTCAAAACTGGAAAAGTGCCCTCAAAATTAAATGAAAAAACATGGTCAAGTTTTAAGGACGCTGTAAGAACATTTAATAAAAATAAAAACAACTATTACAAAAACTTAAAGAAAGACCAATCCGAAAACTACAAGAAAAAATTAGCATTGGTTGAAATCGCTGAGCAAAATAAAGACAGTGAAGACCTAGAAACAACTTTGGTTTTGATGAAAGACATTCAAAATAAATGGAAAACCATAGGTCATATTCCTCGTAAGGACAGTGATAAACTCTGGAAGCGTTTTAGAGGGGCCTGTAATGCGTTTTTTGATCGTTATCATGAACAAAAAAATAACGGTTCTGAAGAAGAAGTTGCAGCTTATGAACAAAAAGATAAGCTCTTAAAATCTCTTAAAGCATTTGAATTAAGCGATGATAAGGATAAAAATTTAGAGGCATTAAATCAATTTTCTAGCGAATGGAAAAAGCTTGGACAGGTTGTTCAAAGTAAGCGTTTTATTGATGGTAAATTTTACAAGACCCTTGATGATTTTTATTCGAAATTAGGCTTGGATAAAGAAGCGATGGAGGACCTAAAATACACCCTTAAACTTGAGACTTTGTCACAAGACCAAAGGTTGTTTAACAACGAAGTGACGTTCATAAGAAAAAAGATGGATGAGGTCAAAAGTGAAATCAATCAGCTAGAAAATAACCTTCAGTTTTTCTCTAATGTTAAGGATGATAATCCCCTAGTAAAAGAGGTGCATAAAAATATTGCCAAACATAAAGCGGCCTTACAAACTTGGGCTATAAAATATTCCAAAATAAAGAAACTAATACAGTAGCTGTTACTGTTTTTTTGCTTGGTCCCAATACACATCCATTTCCGCAAGCGTCATTTCCGAAAGTGACTTTTGTAGAGATTTGGCTTTAGCTTCTAAATATTGAAAACGCTTAATGAATTTTTTATTGGTGCGTTCCAGAGCATTTTCAGGGTTAATATCCAGAAAACGTGCATAATTTATTAATGAAAACAAGACATCTCCAAATTCATCTTCTATAGCATCTTGATTTTTGTTATCAATTTCTATTTTTAATTCCTCGATTTCCTCCTCAACTTTTTCCCAAACTTGATTCGAGTGTTCCCAATCAAATCCAACCCCAGCTACTTTTTCTTGAATTCTACTCGCTTTAACCAGAGCCGGTAAACTTTTTGGTACGCCTTCCAGAACACTTGATTTCCCTTCTTTAAGTTTAAGGTTTTCCCAATTTTGTTTCACTTCCGCTTCATCTTTTACTTTTACATCACTATAAATATGGGGATGTCTATGAATCAGTTTTTTACAGATATTATTGATCACATCTGCAATATCAAAATCATTTGTTTCGCTACCAATTTTGGCATAAAAAACAATATGGAGTAAAAGGTCCCCCAATTCATTTTTTACTTCTGGTAAATTTTTATCCAAAATAGCATCACCTAATTCATATGTCTCCTCTATAGTAAGATGACGAAGAGTATCCATGGTTTGCTTTTGATCCCATGGACACTGATCACGAAGTTCATCCATGATGGTTAAAAGGCGATCAAATGCTTCTAATTGTTCTGTTCTATTGGTCATTTTGATGGTTTAAAGTAATCGATGCTAGGCGTGTTTGACAGGCCTTAAATTCATTTAGTATGGACTCTACAATAGCAGAAACAGAAGCTATATCATCGATAAGTCCCGAAATTTGTCCTATTTCTAATTCGCCTTCTTCTAAATCGCCCTCAAACATACCGCGTTTGGCACGGGCTCTTCCTAAAAGAATTTTTAAATCTTCGGGGGTTGGAGACGTTTTATATAACTGTTGTAAATCTTGATAAAATTTATTTTTCAAAAGTCGAACCGGTGCTAATTCTTTCAGCGTTAATTGTGTATCTCCCTCCTTGGCTAGAAGTACTGCGTTTTTAAAAGCGTCATGCGCTGAGGATTCTTTGCTCGCCACAAAACGACTTCCAATTTGAACGCCATCGGCTCCCAATGCCATGGCTGCCATCATTCCATTTCCGGTCGCAATGCCCCCAGCTGCGATTAATGGAACTGAAATTTGCGGACGTACCATAGGAATAAGTGTAAGCGTTGTAGTTTCATCTCGACCATTATGACCACCAGCTTCAAAACCTTCGGCGACAATGGCATCCACTCCCGCGTCTTGAGCTTTTAAAGCAAATCTTAAGCTACTTACCACATGTACTACAGTGATGCCGCGTTCTTTTAGCCATGACGTCCAAGTCATTGGATTCCCGGCAGAAGTAAACACAATTTTTACACCCTCTTCCAGCACGATTTGTAGCAGCTCCTCAATGTTAGGATACAGCATCGGGATGTTGACCCCAAAGGGTTTTGAGGTCGCTTTTTTACAGTTTTGAATGTGGGTTCGAAGCACTTCTGGATACATAGAACCTGCACCAATTAAACCTAAAATACCTGCATTACTCGCCGCCGAAGCTAGTTTCCAACCACTATTCCACACCATACCAGCCTGAACAATAGGATATTGAATTCCGAAAAGTTGAGAGACTTTATTTGTATTTGTTGAACTCATTTAAACTGATTGAATTAGGGTGAAAATTAGTCATTTTTTATCTAATTGAAGACTTTTTTAGTTGGATAGCATCGCATCTCAAGTTGAAAAAGACAAAAACTAGATGAAAACGAGCCATTTTTTTGCAGATTGAAAACCTTAAATGGGTTCGTTTTTTATAAGGTTAAGAAATGACTCCAGAGCCCACTAATTCATCTTCTAAATACCAAGCCACAAACTGCCCCTCCGTAATGGCGGATTGAGGAGACTCAAAAGCGACATAAAGGCCATCATTAGTGGCGTATAAAATAGCACTATCGAGCTGCTGACGGTAGCGAATACGTGCCATCACTTTAAGCGACTCCCCTATTTTAAGTTCTAAATCGGTGCGTACCCAATGTACTTCGGACGGCTGCACCAATAACACCGAGCGATACAGACCGGGATGGTTTTTCCCTTGTCCTGTGTATATTATGTTGTCCACAACATCGGTATCAATAACAAAAAGTGGTTCTATTGTTCCCCCAACAGCCAAGCCTTTGCGCTGCCCTTTTGTAAAATAATGCGCCCCTTGATGGGTTCCAACAACGACACCATCAGCAGTTGTATATTTAATTTTCTGAGCTCTGTAATTCAACTCCTCTTCTATGGTCTCAAAGTTGGGAGCTCTGGTTTGATAATCTTCAAAACTCTCTGGAATTTCAATGATCTGCCCTTCTTTTGGCTGCAATTGTTGTTGCAAAAAATCGGGCAAGCGCACTTTTCCTATAAAACAAAGGCCTTGAGAATCTTTTTTATCAGCCGTTACTAAATCTAGTTTTGTTGCGATTGCGCGCACTTCGGGCTTAGTCAATTCGCCTATTGGAAATAAGGTTTTTGATAATTGTGCTTGTGACAATTGACATAAAAAGTAAGATTGATCTTTATTAGAATCTACTCCTGAGAGGAGTTTATAAATTGTAGGATTTGAAGAATCTTCAACAATTCCTTTTCGACAATAGTGACCTGTGGCCACATAATCCGCGCCGAGAGATAATGCTATTTTAAGAAAGACGTCAAATTTAATTTCGCGGTTACAAAGAATATCAGGGTTTGGGGTTCGCCCATTCTCATACTCTTTAAACATATAATCGACAATTTTGTCTTTATATTCTTCACTTAAATCAATAGTTTGAAAGGGGATGTTTAACTTTTCGGCAACCAACATTGCGTCATTGCTATCATCTAGCCATGGGCATTCATCAGAAATGGTAACAGAATCGTCATGCCAGTTTTTCATAAACAAGCCAATCACATTATAGCCCTGCTCTTTTAATAGATAGGCTGCAACACTAGAATCTACTCCTCCAGAAAGGCCAACAACAACTGTTTTCATTTGTAATTTTTTAATATGCTGGTATCATACTGCAAATTTACAACTAATTATAATGTAGAACTTATAACTGATGAGAAAAGAATAGAATAGAAGCAAGAGACAAGAAGCAAAGGACACTTCAAGTCACTTCGAGTGATTTGGAGGTACGAGAAATCGTATCGAGAAGTGAGGTACGAGAAATCGTATCGAGAAGTGATTTAAATAGTTCCCGATACATCACGCCATGCGTCATGCTAAAGCTTGAAAGCTGACACTCAAACGGACAATAATCTACACTTCGGTGTCACTTCGGTAGGATAAATAGGACAAAAGAAATTCAAATTGACTCTAATCTTGAGTCTTTTTACTTAATACTTTATACTACACCATTACTTCTTCCGCTTTTGCTGGGCTTCTTTTTGAGCTTCGGCTTGTGCCATAATTTCAGCCATTTTTTTCTGAAAACGGTTTTGTTTTTTTGGTTTTGCTTTACTCACTTGAATTTTGGCCAATACTTTTTCTTCATCTATGATAAAGTTTTTGATCACTATCATGATTCCAATACTAATTAGATTGGAAATAAAGTAGTATAAACTCAATCCAGATGCATAGTTATTAAAGAAAACTAGCATTAGTATAGGAGAAAAATAAATCATGTATTTCATCATTTTCCCCATATCAGGCATCCCTTCTTGTGTGGGTTGTGTAGCCATTTGTTGTCCAGTGGTCATTTTCATATAAAAGAATATAGCAATGGAAGCTAAAATCGGAAACAAACTCACGTGATCACCATAAAAAGGAATATTAAACGGAAGTTCTAAGATAGAATCATACGAACTCAAATCATCTACCCACAAAAATGATTTTTGACGCAACTCAAATGCAATGGGGAAAAACATAAACAAGGCATAAAACACTGGCATTTGCAACATTCCTGGTAAACATCCACTCAGCGGACTTGCTCCTGCTTTGTTTTGAAGTGCCATAGTTTCTTGTTGTGCCTTCATTTTATTGTTCTTGTATTTCTCACGAATGGCGTCTAACTCTGGCTTTAGAATTCTCATTTTAGCCTGAGATAAGAATTGCTTGTATTGCACAAACGACAACAGGATTTTAACCATAATTGTCATGACTATAATCGCTATTCCATAGGGTAAATATTTGGTCAACCAAGCATATAAAGGACTAAAAACGGCTTTGTTAATCCATCCAAAAATTCCCCAGCCAAAAGGAATACTCGCTTCTAAATTACGATCGTATTTGCTTAAAATATCGGCATAGGTTGGCCCATAATAGAGATTCATATTATGTGCTAGTTCTCCACCTGAAAAATTCAATGGGAGGCTGATTTCGTAACGTTTTGTAAAAAGGGTATCTACGGTCTCATCTTCCACTAAATTGAACGATTTTAAGTCGGCAGTTTTAAAGGGTATTTCTGGGACTAAAATTGAGCTAAAAAAATGTTGTCTAAAAGAAACCCAAGCCAAATCGACCTCAGCATCATCATCATCACCTGTTTGGGATAGTTTATTAATTTTATCACCTTCATGCTGATAGGTCAAACGCGTATAGCGGTTTTCAAACGAAATACTTTGATCCTGACGATGGGCTTTAAATTTCCAATCGAGTTGAACATCTTTTGAGGTATTTAAAACATTTGATAGCCCTTGAGAACGCACAGAAAACCCTAGCATATAGTCGTTGGGTTTCAATTCGTAGCGGTATTCCAAAAATTGAGTTTCAGAAACTTTGAGTCGCATTGAAAGCACTTGATTTTCACCTGAAGTACTTAATGTTGGTTCGAAATATAATTCCGTTGAATTAAGTGTGCGATTATCGGTCGTTGCAAAATTCAGATTAAATACAGAACTGCCGTCTTTGATTAAATATACAGGGACAGAGTCATGATTGACAAAATTTTTCAGTTTTACTTCAGATATAAATCCGCCTTTATTATCTATTTTGAGGGCTAAAACTTCATTTTCAAAACTTGTGATACTAGAGGTTGCCGAAGGCAACGTTAAGGCATAAGCAAAATCTCCGATCTGATTTTTAAAACCTGCAAGAGCCAAAGAATCTGTTTGCTGAGGGTTAAAACTTGAAGTGTTATTAGTGGTGAGCTCCGCAGCAGCTTGATTGGCGGCTTCTGTGGCTAATTGTTCTTGTTTAGCTTTTTCTTGTTCGGCAAGTTGTTCTGGGGTGGGTTGATTTTGCCATAACATGTACAATAAAATCGCTCCAATGAGCAAAAAACCAATGATTGAATTAATATCTAATTTTTTCTCTTCCATATCTTTTAAATTTTAATCGATAGCGATGTCAAAGTGCAATGTATCGGATCAAATAATACTATTTATTTGTTTTGTGTTTTAATGCCGCTTTTATAAATGCTAGAAATAACGGGTGTGGATTGGCAACGGTACTTTTATACTCTGGATGATACTGAACGCCCACGAACCATGGGTGTGTTGGGATTTCAATAATTTCAACAAGTCCCGTTTCAGGGTTAAATCCAGAGGCTTTCATACCAGCATTTTCAAGTTGTGACTTGTAGGCGTTATTAAACTCATAACGGTGTCTATGACGCTCCATAATAGAAGTGGTATCATAAATTGATGCGATGTTGGTGTTTTCTAATAGATCACACTTCCAAGAACCTAATCGCATGGTTCCGCCTTTTTCGGTGATTTTTTTCTGAGCCTCCATAATATCAATCACAGGATGTGGAGTCGCAGCATCCATTTCAGAGGAATTTGCTTGGGTTAATCCTAAAATATTTCGCGAAAATTCAATGACGGCCATTTGCATTCCTAAACATATTCCAAAAAACGGCATCTGTTGTTCTCTCACATAGCGAATGGCTTCAATTTTACCTTCTATTCCTCGTTCTCCAAACCCAGGAGCTACCAATATACCATCTAAATGAGATAATTTTTCAGTGATATTTTCTGGTTGAAGGTATTCGGAATGTATCGATTCTACTTTGACTTTTACTTCATTGGTCGCTCCGGCATGTGTAAAAGCTTCTAATATTGATTTGTAGGAATCTTGTAGCTCAACATATTTTCCGATTAACCCTATAACAACTTCATTTTTAGGGTTTTTATGTTTTGCTAAGAAATTATTCCAAGACATTAAATCTGGTGTACGACTTTCTAAATTTAATTGTTCTAAGACAACTTTATCTAAGCCTTCTTCTAACATTAAATTAGGCACATCATATATTGTTGAAGCATCAATGGATTCGATGACAGCTTCTCTTTTAACGTTACAAAAACGGGCTAGTTTTGTACGAATACTATCGCTAAGTTTATGTTCTGTTCTACAGACCAAAATATCGGCCTGTACCCCGCTTTCCATCAATGTTTTCACACTGTGTTGCGTGGGTTTTGTTTTTAACTCGCCCGCAGCAGATAAATACGGAATTAATGTTAAATGAATAACGAGCGCATTTTCATTTCCCATTTCCCATTTAAGTTGACGAACGGCTTCAATGTAGGGTAAGGATTCTATATCACCAACAGTACCCCCTATTTCGGTAATTACGATATCATAATCTCCTGATTTTCCTAAAATCTGGACACGATGTTTAATTTCATCTGTGATATGAGGAATGACTTGTACGGTTTTACCCAAAAACTCACCACGACGTTCTTTGTCAATAACACTTTGATAGATACGCCCTGTGGTCACATTATTTGCTTGTGAGGTAGGTACATTTAAAAAGCGTTCATAATGCCCTAAATCCAAATCGGTTTCGGCGCCATCATCGGTCACATAGCATTCGCCATGTTCATAAGGATTTAAAGTCCCTGGATCAATATTGATATAGGGATCTAATTTTTGAATTGTTGTGCGGTAGCCTTGGGCTTGAAGTAATTTTGCTAAGGATGCAGCAATAATTCCTTTACCTAACGAAGAGCTTACGCCTCCAGTAACAAAAATATATTTCGTGGTTGTGTTTGTCATTATGCGTTGTTAAACGCGAACAAATTTACAAATAAGTATTGAAACTTTGAGTATTATTAAGAGTTGTTTATGAACAGGTCGAATAAAATACAAAAAGCCCCTAAAAGGGGCTTGAGAATACCATTCTAAATTTGATTATTTGACATCCACTAATTCGACATCAAAGATTAGGTTTGCATTTGGAGGAATGACACCGCCAGCGCCTTGAGCTCCATAACCCAAATGACTTGGAATAACAAAACGCGCTTTATCGCCAACATTTAAAAGCGCAACCCCTTCATCCCAGCCCGAAATAACCTGACCAGTTCCCAAAGCAAATTCAATCGGCTCTTTTCTTTTGTATGAAGAATCAAATACAGTACCATCTGCAAGTTGTCCTTTGTAGTGTACTGAAACTGTAGCACCTTTTGTTGCTTTTGAACCACTACCCTTTTGTATAATTTGGTAACGAAGACCACTTTCTGTTTTTTCAAAACCTGTGGCTAATTTATCTAATTCAGCTTCTACAGCTGCTTTCGCTTTTGCTATATTTTTTTCTCTAGCACCTTCAAAAGTTCTAAAGGCTTCCACCGCTTGAAATGCTTCTGCATCTGCACCAACAGCAATAATTTCTAAAGTTTCCAAAACATCTCCTTGAGCAATAGTATCCACTATATTTTGACCTTCAATAACATTTCCAAAAACCGTATGTTTCCCATCCAACCAATCGGTTGGAATGTGGGTGATAAAAAACTGACTGCCATTGGTTCCAGGACCTGCATTGGCCATGGATAAAATCCCTGGCTTGTCATGCTTTAACTCGGGATGAAATTCATCGTCAAATTTATAGCCTGGATTTCCTGTGCCTGTGCCTTGTGGACAGCCCCCTTGTATCATGAAATCTGGAATGACTCTATGAAATTTTAACCCATTATAATAAGGATCGCCTTGACTCTTTACAGAATTTTCTAAGTTTCCTTGCGCTAAGGCAACGAAATTACCAACTGTACCTGGTGTTTTTTCAAATTCCAAATTGACTAAGATATCGCCTTTAGTAGTATTGAATTTTGCGTATAAACCGTCTTTCATGTGTATCTTTTTGTTTAGTTTTAACAGCCGCAAAGATAATAAGGAATTATAAACAAAATAGCATAGCGTATAGTTTTTTAAAAAAGCGCTTAATTCGCAACTTCACTAATAAATTTTAAACGGTACAAACGTAATTCTTGTTCGTCATATTCACCATCAAATTCTTCGATAGCCTCTTCTATGTCATCGGATTCAGATTCCATAAAATAGTCATGAATTTCCTCTTGTTGATCTTCATCAAATATTTCATCAATCCAGTAATTGATATTTAATTTCGTTCCAGAAAATACAATAGCTTCCAATTCTCTAATAAAATCAGTCATATTCATCCCTTTTGCCGAAGAAATATCATCTAGGGGGAGTTTACGATCAATATTTTGAATGATGTATAGTTTTAATGAGGAATTTAAACCTGTAGATTTAATGACCATATCTTCCATACGGTCTATATCATTATCATCAACATAACGTTTTATAAGCGCTATAAAATCTTTGCCATAACGCTTTGCTTTGCCTTCTCCGACCCCATGAATATGGTAAAGTTCTTCGATTGTAACTGGATATTTTAGCGCCATATCTTCTAGAGATGGGTCCTGAAAAATCACGAATGGAGGAACGCCAAGCTTTTTGGCATTAGATTTACGAAGGTCTTTTAGCATGCGCATCAAAGTCGCATCCACAACATCCATGGAGGTATTGTAGTTTCGATTGGATTGTACATTATATGTATGATCCTCAGTCATCATAAATGTAACTGGCTGTTCTATAAACTCACGCCCCTTTGGTGTCAGTTTCAACACGCCATAAGTTTCAATGTCTTTTCGCATGTATCCCGCAACTAGGACTTGCCTAATGAGTGCCATCCAATACAAATTGTCATGTTCATTTCCTTTTCCGAAAAATGGTAATTCATTTGTACGATGCGATTTTATAAGGGCATTTTCTTGGCCAATAATAACATTTACGAGGTCTTTACTTTTATATTTTTCATTGGTATGTGATATAATATTAAGTAATAATTTTACTTGATCTTTTGCTTCTATTAGTGGTTTTGGGTTTCGAACATTATCATCCATATTTCCACCCTCCCCTGTTTCGGTATCAAATGCCTCTCCGAAATAATGTAAAATAAACTTTCGTCGCGACATAGAAGTTTCCGCCATGGCCACAACTTCTTGCAACAACGCAAAACCAATTTCTTGTTCGGCCACGGGTTTACCTGACATAAATTTTTCGAGTTTTTCTATATCTTTATAAGCATAATACGCCAAACAATGGCCTTCGCCACCATCACGACCTGCACGCCCCGTTTCTTGGTAATAACTTTCGATACTTTTTGGAATATCATGGTGGATAACAAAACGCACATCTGGTTTATCAATACCCATCCCAAACGCAATGGTAGCCACAACAACATCCGTATCTTCCATCAAAAACATGTCTTGATGCTTCGAGCGTGTTTTGGCGTCTAAACCCGCATGATAAGGCACTGCTTTGATACCATTAACCTGAAGAATTTGAGAAAGGCCTTCGACACGTTTTCTGCTCAAGCAATAAATAATTCCAGACTTTCCTTCATTTTGTTTTACAAATCTGATTATATCGTTATCAACTTGATCTGTTTTTGGAAGTATCTCATAAAATAAGTTTGGCCTGTTAAAAGAGGCTTTAAAGGTTTGTGAATCTGTAGTGCCTAAATTTTTCAATATATCTTCTTGAACCTTTGGTGTGGCAGTTGCCGTAAGTCCGATAATAGGAATGTTATCTCCTATTTGAGTGATGATATGTTTTAAATTCCTGTATTCTGGTCTAAAATCATGCCCCCATTCACTAATACAATGGGCTTCATCAACAGCCATGAATGAGACGGTCTGTCCGCTTAAAAACTCAATATTTTCAGCTTTAGAAAGCGACTCTGGGGCAACATATAAAAGCTTTGTAATTCCAGATTCTATATCTGACTTTACTTGTTTTATTTCTGTTTTATTTAAGGACGAGTTTAACACATGAGCAATGCCTTCATGGCTTGAAATTCCTCTAATTGCATCTACTTGATTTTTCATCAATGCTATTAATGGAGATACAACTATAGCTACGCCGTCTTGCATCAAAGCTGGCAATTGGTAACAAAGTGATTTCCCACCACCAGTTGGCATAATGGCAAATGTATTTTTCTTTTCTAAAATACTAATAATAACTTGTTCCTGTAGTCCTTTAAACTTATCAAAACCGAAAAAGGTTTTAAGTGCAGCATGTAATTCTTTGGTCGAAATACTCATTTATGGTTAATTTCTAGTTTAAATTAAAAAAAAAACAGTTAATTGAATCAAAATCGGAATAAATTCGGGAACACTCCTAATTTTTTTGTTTTTTTGTAACGTGAATTAAAGGTAGATATATTTAAATAAGTACACAACCAAAATTTAAAAAAATTGAGTTCAAAAAAATCTATAGTACAATTAGCCAAAGAAACGATTGCAATTGAAAGTTCAGCAATTTCTAAACTTGCACATTTTATTGATGATACATTTGCTGATGCTGTAGAATTAATTTTAAATTCTAAAGGTCGGGTTATTATTACAGGCATAGGGAAAAGTGCCATTATTGCCAATAAAATTGTGGCAACCTTAAATTCTACAGGAACACCATCCGTATTTATGCATGCTGCAGACGCGATTCATGGTGATTTAGGACTGATCCTCAAAGATGACATTGTAATTTGTATTTCAAAAAGTGGAAATACACCTGAAATTAAAATGTTAGTTCCATTTTTGAAAAGTTCAAAAAACACATTGATTGCTATTACAGGCAATAAAAAATCCTTATTGGCTGAAGAAGCAGACTTCGTTTTCAACTCTTATGTCGAAAAAGAAGCTTGTCCAATCAATTTAGCGCCAACTTCAAGCACCACAGCACAACTGGTTATTGGCGATGCCTTAGCCGTATGCTTATTGGAACTTAGAGGTTTTTCAAAGGATGATTTTGCAAAATACCATCCAGGAGGTGCTCTAGGAAAAAAATTATTTTTAAGAGTTCGTGACCTCTTAGCACTCCATGAAATCCCTGATGTGAGACCCGATGCAAGCATCCGAGAAGTAATCATAGAAATTTCCGAAAAACGTTTGGGGGTTACTGCAGTCACAGAAGCAGAAAAAATCATTGGGATTATTACCGATGGCGATTTAAGACGTATGCTCTCTAAAACAGATGATTTTTCTGAGTTAGGCGCAAAAGATATTATGAGCATAAACCCAAAATCAATTTCAATTGATGCAATGGCAATTGAGGCTATGGAACTCATGGATAAACATGAAATCTCACAACTTCTTGTCCAAGATCATGGCAATTATGCAGGCGTAATTCATATTCATGATTTAATAAAAGAAGGAATTATTTAATTATGAGTACACAAAAAGAAATGTCTTTTTTAGATCATCTTGAAGAATTAAGATGGCATATTATCAGAGCGTTAGTTGCGGTTATGGTGGCGGCTACTGTTGCTTTTTTAGCCAAAGGATTTGTTTTTGATATACTCATTTTTGGCCCCACAAAAGCAGATTTTTTCACTTATGAGTTTTTGTGTGATGCCTCTAGAATGCTTGGTTTTGAAAGCTTTTGTGATACCAATTTTGATTTTGAAGTTCAAAGTCGAACCATGGCCGGACAGTTTTCTGCTCACATATGGACCTCTATCACTTTTGGATTGATCGTTGCTTTTCCCTATGTATTATTTGAATTTTGGAAATTTATCAGCCCAGGGTTATATAACAAAGAAAAAAATAGCTCCAAAGGCTTTATTTTTATATCCTCTATATTATTTTTTATTGGGGTACTGTTCGGCTACTACATCGTATGTCCACTTTCAATTAATTTTCTAGGAACATACTCTGTTGCAAAGCAAGTACATAACGATTTTGATTTAAACTCTTACATAGGACTGATTAGAGCGTCAACATTAGCGTCTGGATTTATTTTCGAACTCCCTATTATCATTTATTTCCTAACTAAGATTGGTTTAGTTACTCCAGAATTCCTTCGGAAAAACAGAAAATATGCCTTGGTTATTGTATTGATTTTTGCTGCGATTATTACCCCTCCAGATATTGCGAGTCAAGTCATCGTAGCAATCCCCGTACTTATATTATATCAGGTAAGTATACTGATTTCAAAACTAGTGTTAAGAAACCAAAAAAGAAAAGAAAAAAATGGCTAACGACGTAGAAGAATTTAATGCGTATCGCAAGAAAATGAATACCAAAATTCTTGCAGAAAACAATACCGTGATAAAACGCATCTTTAACTTGGACACAAATGCTTTTCAGGAAGGGGCTTTAGACACGAAAACAAAAGAGTTACTAGGACTAGTAGCCTCCGCAGTCTTACGTTGCGACGATTGTGTGCGCTACCATCTAGAAAAATGCCATGAACAAGGCTTAAGCAGAGCACAAATTTCGGAAGCCCTTAGTATAGCTACCCTTGTAGGGGGCACTATTGTCATTCCACATTTGCGCAGGGCATACGAGTACTTGGATATTTTAGATGCCTAGTTAAATATTATATAAAGTACCCAGAGTTCATGTCTAGTAAGATTCATTTTACTATTTTTAAATTTCTATAAATAAACTAATGAAGTTAAGAGTCCAAAATTTGATGAAGTCCTATAATGGACGAAAGGTGGTAAAGGATGTTTCACTTGAGGTTAATCAAGGCGAAATTGTTGGATTATTAGGTCCTAATGGTGCCGGAAAAACAACTTCTTTTTATATGGCTGTTGGTTTAATAAAACCCAACGGTGGTGCCATTTATTTAGATGATAAAGAAATCACCTCCTACCCAATGTACAAGCGTGCACAAAGTGGGATTGGATACCTTGCTCAAGAAGCTTCTGTATTTAGAAAACTAAGCATCGAAGACAATATTTTGAGTGTTCTTCAAATGACAAAACTTTCGAAAAAACAACAAGTCGATAAAATGGAATCCTTGATTGATGAATTTAGTTTGGAGCATATTAGAACCAACAGAGGCGATTTATTATCTGGAGGGGAACGAAGACGAACTGAAATCGCTCGAGCTTTAGCGACAGATCCAAGTTTTATATTACTCGATGAGCCTTTTGCAGGAGTTGATCCTGTTGCGGTTGAAGACATCCAAAGAATCATAGCCAAACTCACAAAGAAAAATATCGGTATTCTTATTACCGATCATAATGTCCAAGAAACTTTAGCTATTACTGACCGTACCTATCTAATGTTTGAAGGGAGTATCCTTAAAGCAGGAAAACCCGAAGTACTCGCTAATGACGAAATGGTACGAAAAGTGTATCTAGGTCAAAATTTTGAATTGCGTAAGAAAAAATTAGAATTCTAAATTCTTAAACTGTTTTCAAAAAAGCTTTATAATTCGTTTCGCGAGATTCACAACCAATAGGACTAGAATTCCAACACACAAACCAAAAATGAAATCTCTTAATATCCCTGGAAAACTTTCCAAAAAGTGATGAAAGGCCTCTATATTATGTGCAAATATACCGCCTGAAACCAACATAAGTGCCACAGTTCCAATTACTGATAAGCATTTAATTACTATAGGCAACGCATTAACCAATCCAACGCCGGTATAGTTTAGAACGTTCTTTTTTCCCTTACTCATTTGAATTAGTTTCAATCCAAAATCATCCATACGTACAATAAATGCAACGATGCCATACACCCCAGCAGTCGCAATAAAAGAGATCATAGTTACCACTCCAATTTGAACAACTAAAGATTGATCCATAACCGTTCCTAAAGTGATAATGATAATCTCAACAGATAAAATAAAATCGGTAAGAATCGCCGATTTGACTTTCTTCTTTTCAAATTCTAAAATTTGTGATGCTGATAACGATTCGGAAATATTATCAACTACTGGAGTTTTATGAGGAAATATATATTCATAAACCTTTTCTACGCCTTCAAATGCCAAATAAAGGCCACCCATAATCAGTATAATTTTTATGACTGAAGGCAAAAACGCACTGAGTAAAAATGCAATAGGAAGAATTATAAGTTTATTAAAAAAAGAGCCTTTTGTAATGGCCCATAATACTGGTAATTCTCTGGAAGATACAAAACCTGATGCTTTTTCTGCATTGACTGCCAAATCATCTCCGAGGATACCCGCTGTTTTTTTAGCGGATACTTTACTCATTATAAGCACATCGTCCATAAGGACCGAAATATCATCGAGTAGCGCAAAAAAGCCTGAAGCCATAAAATAGGGTGTTTATATAATTTTTATTTTGAAACGATAGATAGCGCTATATAAGCTAAAATAACAAATGGAATTCCTACAAATTGAAAAATAGACATAATCGTTACAGATAAAATAATCAATATGTACCGGGAAGCGTTGTCTTTAAAATTCCATGTTTTAAATTTCAAGGCAATTAATTTTATAGGCGAATTTAGTAAATAACAGCTCACAAAAGTGAGGCCTAATAGAAACCATGGGTTAAGAATAATCGCATGTATAGCTTCACTATTTTGATACTCTAAAATCAGTGGTAAAGAAATAATTAGAAGGGCATTTGCGGGGGTTGGTAACCCGATAAACGCATCCGATTGATTGGTTGAGATATTGAATTTTGCCAATCTGTAGGCTGAAGCCAAAGTAACTAATAATCCAAAATAAGGGAGTAAACCGGTAGCATCCCAAGAAAACTTAGGCGTTAATCCCAATAAATGAAAGAGCACTAAGCCTGGAACCAAACCACTAGTAACCATATCGGCTAAAGAATCGAGTTGAACGCCGAGCTCGCTTTGGACATTTAATTTTCGAGCTACGAGCCCATCAAAAAAGTCAAAGAATATACCAAGACACACAAACAAAGCGGTCAGTTTCATATTGCCTTCAAAAGCAAAAATTACGGCTACACAACCAGAGAATAAGTTTAATAATGTTATAAAATTAGGTATATATGATTTCACTACAAATTGTATTTAATTAGTAAAAATAATAAACTATTTTTGTTTTCAGTAAATAAACAACAATATCTAAAAAAAATTAGAGTTTATAGTACTGTTTACTGATTGATTTAAAAAAAGCCCTTTGCAAGTATTAAAACTAGTCTTAGTATTTTTGACACCGCTATTTATGATGTCACAAACCACTCGAAAATATTCAAATGAATTTTTGAATATTGGGGTTGATGCAGCGGCTTTGGGAATGAGTAATGCAGTTATAGCATCTACATCCGATGTGAACTCTGGCTACTGGAATCCAGCAGGTCTAGTACATCTAGAGGATAATGAAATTGCCATTATGCATTCCAGTTATTTTGCTAATATTGCCAACTATAATTACATTGCTTTTGCAATGCCTTTGGACGATCGTAGTGCCGTGGGGCTTTCACTAATTCGCTTTGGTGTTGATGATATTTTAGATACCACTAGACTTATAGACCAACAGGGCGTGATTAATTACGATCGGATTAATTTATTTTCTACAGCAGATTATGCACTCATCTTTTCCTATGCTAGAAGACTTCCTATTGCAGGATGGAATTATGGGATTAATGCCAAAGTAGTTCGACGTATTATTGGAGATTTTGCCTCGTCATGGGGTTTTGGTTTGGATGTAGGCATTCAGTTTGAATCTAACGATTGGAAGTTTGGACTTATGGCTAGAGATATCACCACAACATTTAATTCTTGGGCCTTTGATGAGGAGCGTTTAAAAGATATTCAAAATGCTATCCCTGGCGAAAATCAAGAAGAACCTGAAGCCACAGAACTAACACTTCCAAAATTACAACTGGGTGTATCTAAAATGTTTACATTTAATTACGATTACACACTTAGAACCGAGCTTGATTTAATCGCTCGATTTGAACAAAATAATGATATAATCTCCACCTCATTTGTAAGTATTAACCCTGCACTTGGCTTAGAATTCGGTTATGTAGACCTTGTTTTTTTAAGAGCAGGTTTAGGGAATTTTCAAAATGAATTGCAAATAGACAATTCTGAATCTTTAACTTTTCAGCCTAATTTTGGTGTTGGATTCAAATATAATGGCATATCCCTTGACTACGCATTTACAGACATTGGCGATCAAAGTGCCGCTTTATATTCTAACGTATTTTCTCTCAAAATTGACTTAAGCATCTTTAGATAATGGTATTAAAAAAAACAATTACGCTTTTACTTTTACTGCTAACTTTCTCCGGCAATGCACAACTTCAACTCACTAGTGAATCGAAAATAAGCATTTTAACCATTGGGCCTGGAGAAGCCTTAAATGATGCTTTTGGACATACAGCCATTCGAATAAAAGATCCTGTTTATAAATTTGACATTGTGTTTGATTATGGACGTTATGACTTTGAAACAGAAAATTTTTATCTGAAATTTACGCAAGGGAAACTCGACTATGAAATCAGTCAATCGGAATTTGATACTTTTTTTGGAAACTACCAGTACCAACAACGTAGTGTGAAAGAACAGCAGTTAAACCTTAATTCAGAACAAAAAACAGCGTTTTATTTACTGTTAAAAGAAAACATCAAACCTGAAAACAAAAGCTATCCCTATGATTTTTTCTATAACAACTGTGCAACAAAAATTATAGAGGGGATTGAGACCATTGTAAATGATCAAATCGTTTATGTGCCTTCTACATCGTTTGAGCAGCTAACTTTTAGAAACTTAATTCGATCGGACTTGAATGAAAATTCTTGGGGAAGTTTTGGAATTGATATTGCATTGGGTTCAAAAATTGATCAGATTGCAAGTGTCGAAGAACATCTGTTTTTACCCAAATATTTATATCAGTTACTTGAAAATTCACATCTAAAAACAGATAGCACAACACTAGTCACAGCATCTAAAACTCTAAATCCCTCTGAAAAAGTCACAAAAACTAATTTTTTTGGCAGTCCACTTTTTATCTTAGGCATCCTAGCGTTGATTATGGTTTTAATCACTTACAACGATTTTAAAACTAAAACACGCAGCACATGGCTCGATGTCAGTGTATTTGGCCTAACGGGTTTTATAGGCCTTGTGTTAGTGCTGTTATGGTTTGCAACAGACCACACGGCTACAGCCTATAACTATAACCTCTTGTGGGCTTGTGCGCTCAATATTTTGTTTATACCGTCCATATGTAAGTCAAAACTAAATAATCGTGGCCTAAGTTATTTGAAATTTCTTATTGTGCTTTTTTGCTTGATGGGACTGCATTGGATGACGGGCGTACAATCCTTTGCAATTGGGCTAAGCCCGCTACTCATCGCTATTGGAGTTAGATATTTATTTTTAATTCATCATTTCAAAGCTGCAAATCGTGTATAATTATCCTTTCTTTGCAAAAACAAAATTTTGAATTACCTCAACGTAGAAAATATATCAAAGTCATACGGCGAACTTAACCTGTTCGAAGGACTTTCATTTAGTATTCATAAAGATCAAAAAATAGCATTTGTTGCCAAAAACGGCACCGGAAAAACATCTATTTTAAATATTTTATCTGGAAAAGACTCTCCAGATACGGGTCAAATCGTTTATCGAAAAGGCTTGCGGACCACCTTTCTATCTCAGGAACCTGTATTAGATCAAAATTTGACTATTGAAGAAACGATTTTAAAATCCGAAAATCCGATTTTAAAAGTTATAAACACCTACCATGAAGCCCTCGAAAACCCCGATGACAGTAAGCTCTACCAATCGGCTTTTGATGATATGGAACGTTATCAGGCTTGGGATTTTGAAACCCAATACACACAAATCCTTTTTAAGTTAAAACTTGAAAATTTAGACCAAAAAGTAAGTGCACTTTCTGGAGGACAACAAAAGCGTTTGGCTTTGGCCAATACCCTATTAAGCAAACCGGATTTACTCATTTTGGATGAACCTACCAACCATTTGGATTTAGAAATGATTGAATGGTTAGAATCCTTTTTTGCAAAAGAAAACATTACTCTATTTATGGTCACGCATGATCGGTATTTTTTGGAGCGTGTCTGTTCAGAAATTATCGAATTGGATGAAGGTTGTATTTATAACTACAAAGGGAACTACTCTTACTATCTTGAGAAAAAAGAAGAACGTATCGAGCGTGAAGCCATAGAAACCAATAAATCCAAACAACTCTTCAAAAAAGAACTGGGATGGATGCGTCGTCAACCCAAAGCACGAACAACCAAATCCAAGTCAAGGATTGATGATTTCTATGAAATAAAAGAACGTGCTAGTAAACGTCGAAATGACCATGAGGTTCAGTTAGAAATCAATATGGAGCGTTTAGGCAGTAAGATTTTAGAAATCCATAAAGTCTCCAAAGCATTTGATGAAAAAATAATTTTAGACAAGTTTGAATATGTCTTTCAACGCGGCGAACGTATTGGAATTATAGGCAAAAATGGAACTGGAAAATCTACATTTCTAAATATGATTACAGGCGGTTTAAAGCCTGATAGCGGAAAAATTATAGAGGGCGAAACCATTAAGTTTGGGTATTACACTCAAGATGGCATCAAAGCGAAGCCGATGCAAAAGGTTATTGATGTCGTGCGTGAATTTGGAGACTATATCCCATTAATGAAAGGGAAACAAATTAGCGCTCAGCAATTGCTCGAACGCTTTTTATTCAGTCGAAAAAAGCAATATGATTTTGTCGAAAAACTCAGTGGAGGCGAACGAAAACGACTGTATTTATGTACCGTATTAATCCAAAACCCTAATTTTCTAATTCTGGATGAACCTACCAATGATCTGGATATTGTTACGCTCAATGTTTTAGAAAACTTCTTACTCGATTTTCCGGGCTGTTTGTTAGTTGTATCGCATGACCGTTACTTTATGGATAAAATTGTCGATCATTTATTTGTCTTTCGTGGCGAAGGTGTAGTCGAAGATTTTCCTGGAAATTACTCCGATTTCAGAACCTATGAAGACAGCACACCCGTAGTATCAGAGCCCAAAAAAACACCCCCTACAAAAGCAGCTACAGAAAATCAATCCGAAGCTAAATTAAGTTTCAATGAACAAAAAGAACTCAAAAATATTGAGAGTAAATTGAAATCGCTAGAGTTTGACAAAAAAGAAATTGAAGCTAAATTTCTTGTTCCAGATATTGATATGGATACTATAGGCACCTTATCAGATGAATTAAAACACTTAAACAAAGCCATTGAAGACAAAGAATTAAGATGGTTAGAATTAAATGAAAAGCTGAATTGAACCCCTTAATTTCATACTTAAAATTTTGGTGGCACTCCAAAAATGAACACGGCGTCCACTCCCCTTTTGTGTATCATTTAGTAACCAAATGTTTTTATGATCGTACACTACACACTGCCTATCTGCATGTTTCCAAAAACGATTCAAAGTCAAAATTCTTAATTCGCTTAGGGGCATATTTTAAGTTTAAAAACTGTTTTGTTGTAGAAACCATTGACCCAAAACTTAAGCATGCCTTAAGTCTAAACCATAACATATCAGTATTCAAAACGATTAATGAAGTAATGGATGCTCAACAAACACTATCAAAAGCACCATGTTTGATTTACTTGGATTTAAACAACATTGAAAAGCATTCGACCACAAACTTATTAAAACTTTGTCACAACGATTCCTTGATTCTTATTCCCTCCATTCGAGAAACGAATACCCAGTGGAAACACTGGAATCAACTAAAATCTGTGCCAGAAGTTTCAGTATCTATTGATACGTTTTATTGGGGGCTATTATTTTTAAGATCCGAACAACCAAAAGAACATTTCACAATAAGACTCTAATCGCTTGCAGATTGAAATATTACTTTTAACTTTAGGGCAGATTATCACAAGTAACCAAAACATCAACACATGAAAATTTACACAAAAACAGGAGATAAAGGCACTACAGGTCTAGTTGGAGGCACTCGTTTGCCTAAACATGATTTGAGACTAGAATGTTACGGTACTGTTGATGAATTAAACTCCTACCTTGGTTTAATCCGTGATCAGGCAATTTCAGATGGCAGCAAAGCCGTACTCATTGCCATACAAGAACAGTTATTTATCATTGGTTCACTTTTGGCAACTGCCCCTGAAAAACTTAAGGACGACACAAAAAGAAAACGTCTCGGGATTACTTTGATGAACGCTGATTCAATCACATTTTTAGAAACGGAAATTGATGCTATGAATTTAGCGTTAACTCCAATGACGCATTTCATTTTGCCTGGAGGTCATCAAACCGTGTCATTCTGTCATATTGCACGTTGTATTTGTCGCCGTGCAGAGCGGGCCATCTCTAAACTCAATATTGATCAACCCACCCAACCCGAAATACTCATCTATTTAAATCGCTTATCGGACTTCATTTTTGTGTTGGCACGAAAATTGTCAAATGAACTGCAAGTAGAAGAAATCAAGTGGATTCCAAATAAACCCTCTTAATTCTTAAGACTAATATTACAAATCTCTGTCTAACACTTTTTAGTCTAGCAGATGATATTTGAACGTTCATAACTTTATTGACGAAATAAATGCTTTTTTACTTGATTTTTTCATGTAAAAAATTATTTTTGCAAAAATTAAATATTCAACACATGTATTGGACACTAGAACTAGCCTCTTATCTAAGTGATGCCCCTTGGCCAGCCACTAAAGACGAATTAATAGATTATTCTATTAGAACAGGAGCTCCACTAGAAGTTGTGGAAAACCTTCAATCCATTGAAGATGAAGGTGACTCTTATGACTCAATCCAAGAAATATGGCCTGATTATCCATCAGACGAAGATTACCTTTGGAATGAGGATGAATACTAAAAACTCAAAAATTATTTAAAAAAGTCTCAATCGAGGCTTTTTTTTTGCTTTATTTCACAGAGAAAATAACAACAAACTGTATCTTTGACTGTCTTTACATTTAAAGATTATTAAAATAAAACCCAAAAATGAGTTTACTGAATTCGATACTAAAAGTATTCGTTGGAGATAAATCCAAACAAGACGTGAAGGTTATCATGCCGATCGTTAACAAAATAAAAACATTTGAGGCCGCTACTGCAGCCTTGAGCAATGATGCTTTAAGAGCAAAAACGCAAGAGTTCAAAGCGATAATTATTGAGGGCTGCAAGGCGCTCGAAGATCAGATTGCTGAACTCTATGTGGAAGCCGACACGACAGAAGATATTGACAGAAAAGAAGATATTTATCAAGAAATTGATGGCCTAAAAGACGATGTATATGCCAAAACTCAAGAGGTTTTGGACGCGATTCTTCCCGAAGCATTTTCTGTAATCAAAGAAACCGCCAAACGTTTTGTGAACAATTCCCAAATTGAAGTGACCGCAAGTCCTTATGATAGAGAACTTTCGGGTACTAATGATTATGTGACTTTGAATGGCGATAAAGCCCTTTGGGCCAACTCTTGGGATGCTGCCGGAAAACCAATCACTTGGGATATGGTGCATTATGATGTACAGCTTATTGGTGGTGTTGCCATGCATCAAGGGAAAATTGCTGAGATGCATACTGGAGAAGGAAAAACACTCGTAGCAACGCTTCCAGTATACCTTAACGCCATTACAGGTAAAGGAGTTCACCTTGTTACGGTAAATGATTATTTAGCAAAACGAGATAGTGCTTGGATGGCCCCTATTTTTCAGTTTCATGGCTTAAGCATTGACTGTATTGATTATCATAAGCCAAATTCTCAAGAACGAAAAAACGCTTACAATGCCGATATTACTTACGGTACTAATAATGAATTTGGATTTGATTACTTGAGAGATAATATGGCACACACGCCAGATGATCTTGTGCAACGTCCCCATCATTATGCGATTGTAGATGAAATTGATTCGGTATTGATTGATGATGCACGAACGCCTTTGATTATTTCAGGGCCCATTCCTCAAGGAGACCGCCATGAGTTTATGGAACTGAAACCCAAAGTAGAAGATATTGTGGGTATTCAACGTAAGTACCTCACAGGGGTTCTTGTCGAAGCTAAAAAACTAATTGCTGCAGGAGACACCAAAGAAGGCGGTTTCCAGTTATTACGTGTGTTTAGAGGAATTCCAAAAAACAAAGCATTAATTAAATTCTTGAGTGAAGAGGGCATCAAACAGCTCCTTCAAAAAACTGAGAATTTCTATATGCAAGACAATAATAGAGAAATGCCCCAAGTGGATGAAGAACTCTATTATGTGATTGATGAAAAAAACAATCAAATTGAATTGTCTGATAAAGGTGTCGAATATCTATCTGGAAAAGACGACCCTGACTTTTTTGTGATGCCAGAAATTGGGATGGAAATTTCAAAAATTGAAAGGCAAAATCTTCCTACTGAAAAAGAAGCCGAACTCAAAGAAGATCTGTTTAGAGATTTTGGAATCAAGTCGGAACGCATTCATACGCTGAATCAGCTTTTAAAGGCCTATGCCCTATTTGAAAAAGACATTCAATATGTGGTGATGGAAAATAAAGTGATGATCGTCGATGAACAAACTGGCCGTATTATGGATGGCAGACGCTACAGCGACGGCTTACACCAAGCCATTGAAGCCAAAGAAAATGTAAAAATTGAGGCGGCTACACAAACTTTTGCAACGGTAACTTTACAGAATTACTTTAGAATGTACCGTAAGCTTTCTGGAATGACAGGAACAGCGGTGACAGAAGCTGGTGAATTTTGGGAGATTTATAAATTGGATGTGACCGAAATTCCAACCAACCGCCCGATTGCTAGAGACGATCGCGAAGATTTGGTGTACAAAACCAAACGTGAAAAATACAATGCTGTTATTGATGAAGTGACTAATTTATCAAAAGCAGGACGTCCCGTACTTATTGGAACAACTAATGTGGAAATTAGTGAGCTGTTAGGGAAAATGTTGAGTATTCGCAAAATTCCTCATAACGTTTTAAATGCAAAATTACATAAAAAAGAAGCTGATATTGTTGCAGAAGCAGGTCAACCTGGACAAGTCACAATAGCTACCAACATGGCAGGTCGTGGAACCGATATCAAATTATCTGAAGAAGTCAAAGCCGCAGGCGGATTGGCCATTGTAGGTACGGAACGTCACGATTCGCGACGTGTGGACAGACAGTTACGTGGTCGTGCAGGACGTCAAGGCGATCCTGGAAGCTCACAGTTTTATGTCTCTTTAGAAGATAATTTAATGCGACTTTTTGGAAGTGAACGTATTGCCAAAATGATGGACCGTATGGGACTTGAAGAAGGCGAAGTGATTCAACACTCCATGATTTCTAAGTCTATTGAACGGGCGCAGAAAAAAGTAGAAGAAAACCAGTTTGGTGTGCGTAAACGTCTTTTGGAATATGACGATGTGATGAACTCCCAGCGTGAGGTTGTATACAAACGTCGCTACAACGCCCTATTTGGAGAACGCTTACGCGTCGATTTGGCCAATATGATCTATGACACGTCTGAGAGTATTACGGAGGATAACAAGGCTAATAACGATTATAAAAACTTTGAGTTTGAATTGATTCGTTATTTCTCAATGAGTTCGCCTGTGACGGCAGAAGAATTCTCGAGCATGACGGCTCTGGATATTGCTGGAACTGTTTACAAAAATGCTTTCCAACATTATATTTCCAAAATGGAGCGCAATGCTGAGTTGGCATTCCCCGTCATTCAAAATGTATATGAAACCCAGCGTGATAAATTTAAGCGTATTGTGGTGCCTTTTACCGATGGTGTAAAGTCATTACAAGTGGTTACCGATCTTGAAAAAGCCTACCAAACCAACGGCAAACAGTTGGTGACGGATTTTGAGAAAAACATCTCTCTAGCAATTATTGATGATGCTTGGAAAACCCATTTGCGAAAAATGGACGAGCTGAAACAATCGGTACAATTGGCCGTACATGAACAAAAAGATCCGTTATTGATTTATAAATTTGAGTCGTTTGAACTGTTTAAGTCCATGATAGACCAGGTAAATAAGGATGTAATTTCATTCTTATTTAAGGGTGAGATTCCTCAGGAAACTGCCAATGTGATTCAAGAAGCAAAAACACGCCGTCGCGAAAAAACACAGACCTCAAAAGAAAATATCCAAAATTTAGATGAACGTTCTGCAGAATCCAGAGCAGCAGGCAATACCCAACGTCAACCACAAGTGGTGGAAACCATTGTGAGAGACCAACCCAAAATTGGACGTAACGACCGTGTGACGATTAAGCATGTCATGAGTGGCGAGAAAAAAACCACCAAATACAAACAAGCAGAACCTTTGATTGCCAAAGGCGAATGGGTGCTAGTGAATGAATAAAACCCAATAACTGAATTGAAAAAATCACTTGTATCTTTGGATGTAGGTGATTTTTTTATACCTTTAACACAGATTTTGATCCCCAGATCTAAATCTTCATAAGTAATTTAACCGAAGTTTTAGATATTATATAGTTAAGAATAGGGTAATGACATGCTTAAACATACCTCAATTTGAAGGATTTTAAAGATAAAATTCTTAGAGAAATTAATTAAAATGATCTATATAATTAAAAAAAGTCTTGCAAATATACAAAGCCCTTTGGGTCGTACAATTAAACAATAAAATTTTGTAAATCAATATATTAAAATAAAAAGGAAGTGAAAATATATAACCGAAATAAACGCAACTCTGCGGATATACACTAGTTGGTCAGTAATTGCCTACGGCACGTTAAATCGCACTGCGTGCTCCTTTTTAACTAATTACTGACCAACGGCATTCGTACATCACGCTCATGGCCAAGGACATAGTGTGGTTGTTAAATTAATAAAAACGTGCCTTGGAACGTACTGACAACATAGGTGTATAGCCCATGAGACGCGATGATGGCTCCCGGTGAGACTACGTCTCACACACCATACACGAATGCCGTTGCCTACAATTTAAAAACTCACTCTAAATGAACAGAAAACATATTAAGTTTCTCATAATTATTTTAATATCAATAATTTTAGGCTTATTCATTTTTATAGAAGTTGACAAATCAGAATATAATACTATTAGAAAGAATGTTATTTCTGAACTTGCAACTAAAAACGTTGATATTACAGAACAACTTGTTGACGAAAAAACATCTGAATTAAGAAAAAAACAATTAGGCGATTACCTACGAGCTTATAAGATAAGAAATTATGTTAGTTCGATTACAAATGAACAAAAACAAATAATTCTTTCAGGTTTGGAAACTGATAAGTTAAATGGGAGCGAAACTGCAAATTTTGAGATAGAAAGCATTAAAAAAGGTCATAACATAATTACATATACAAATGAAAAAATATTTAGACTTGTTTCTCTTAAACAATTAGAATACAAAAAAAGTTATTTTACAATTATTGTTTGTACGTTTCTTCTTCTTGTTTTAATAATTTATAGGATTTCGTTAAAAATGAAAAAGTCAAAAATCTAATATATATATATGAGAAAAATAGTACTTATATCATTAATTTTCGCAATACATTTAAATGTCTTTGGTCAAAATAATAAAGAAATAATTAATAAATATTTGAGTTCAACTGTTACTGTCTTTTTAGATAATGACACAAAATCTGGTAGTGGTTTTATAATAGAAAAAGGCAAAATCATAACTAATTTCCACGTTATCGAAGGAAATAAAAATGGATATGTAATTATTAACGGCACAGATGTTAAACATAAAATAGAGGGCTGTTTTGATTACGATAGTACTACTGATTTAGCAATATTGTCTGTACCAACTTTAAAAGGTAACCCTTTAATTTTAGCAAATGAAAAACCTACAATTGGAGATAAAGTTTTTGCTTTTGAAAACCTGATAATTTCATCTAAAATTATTTTATCTGGAAAAATCAACTATACAAGCAGTTCAATATCTAATGGTATTATTCATACCACAATTCCTCTTACATATGGAAATAGTGGTGGTGCATTACTTAACTCAAAAGGACAAGTCATTGGCGTAATTAATAGTGGTGTTATAAGTGATATTGAAAATTACAAGGCAGGAATAGCAATTGAAGTTTCATTCTTAAGAAAACTTTTAGAAAAGAAAAATGAAACTAAAAAAGAACTAAATGTAATTAAAGGAGCACACTATTATATAAATGAAAGTCAATTAAAGTATAACGTTAAAGATTATCAAGGTGCACTTTCTGACTTAAATAAATCAATTGAATTAAATCCAAACTTTTATATTTCATATTACAATCGAGGAAACATAAAACTCAAATTAAGAGACTTTCAAGGAAGTATTAATGATTGTAATAAAGCTATTGAAATTATTCCAAATTTTGTATTAGCATATAACGTCAGAGCACTTGCGAAAACTAAAATAAAAGACTTTAAAGGAGCAATTAATGACTTTAACAAGTCAATAGAAATTGATAATAATTTTGCATTGGCATACAATGGAAGAGGTTTAGTGAGAGCGAACTTGAAAGATATTACTGGAGCAATTAATGATTTTGATAAAGCAATTAAAATTGAACCAAAAAATGAGTTGTTTTATGTTAGCAGAGGTGGAATTAAATATTTCTCTGATTTAAAAAAAGAAGGCTGTGAGGATTTTCAAAAAGCAAAAGAATTAGGGTTTTCAGATGCTCAAGTATTAATTGATAAATTTTGTAGCTATAATCAAACAGATAAAGAATATTTTGAAAGTGCAATTAACAAAGAAAAGAGTAAAGACTATAAAGGAGCGCTTGCTGATTATAACAAAGCAATTGAGATTAATCCTAAATTAGTTAGAGCATATAATAATAGAGGTAATGTAAAAAGTGATTTAAAAGATTACGAAGGTGCAATTTCAGATTTTAATAAAACGTTAGAAATTAATCCAAAAGATATTTTTGCTTATTCTAATCGAGGTCTTGCTAAAGCTAAAATAAAAGATTATAATGGAGCAATTTCAGATTTTACCAAAGCAATATCACTTGACTCAAAAGACATTAGTTCTTATATGGGAAGAGGAATAACTCAACAAATGGCTGGAAATAAAAAACAAGCTTGTTCTGATTGGTTAAAGGCAGGAGAATTAGGATACGAAAGAGCTTATTTATTTATTAAGAAATATTGTGAAAATTGACAATGTTTGAATGAAAAAATAAAAAAACTGTGGGCAACACCGTGTATAATTAATTGCTTGGTTCTCGACTACTTACGAAAGACCTTGCGGACTTTCTATTCAGTTTTTATTTATTAAATTAGGTGCTTGAAACACGCAACTAATCATACACAAACACGTTTACATACATTAAAAACCAAGGCTTAAATTGAAGATTAATTTGCTAAATTAACTTTTTTGGTGCATATTAGCACCAAAATAAAACAGTATGGCAAGGCAAAGTATTTCTTTCACTGAACCAAATGATGAGTGGTTAAAAAATCAAGTGGACAAAAAAGAATATTCTACTAAAAGCGAATTGGTGAACGATTTAATTAGGCAAGCAAGAAAACAGCAAAGGAAAATTGATTGGATAAGTGCTAAATTGGAGAAAGCTGAAAATAGCGGATTTACGAATTTGAGTAAAGAACAAATATTAGCGGAATCGAAATCCGTGATTTAATGGCGGATTATAGACTAAGTAATTTAGCGAAAGAAGACTTAATAAGAATTCACCGATATGGAGTTGACAAATTTGGAATGACTCAAGCTGATAAATATTTTGATTTATTCTTTGAATATTTTGATAGTATAGCAAAAAATCCATTTTCATTTGAATCAGTCGAGTATATAAAGATCGGTTATAGGCGGTGTGTTTGTGGTTCTGATAGTATTTATTACAAAATAGGTGATAATAATTGTGTTGAAATTATGGCAATAATTGGAAAACAAGATTTAAAGAATATTTTATAATACGGAAAAATTACAGTTGCCAATTCCGTATAAACTTTATTGCTGACTTTTTGCCTAAGAGGTAAAGTCCTCCCATGCAAAGCGTGGCAGGTCGGATTTGATGCCTTGTCTTCGGCAGGCAGGTTTCGGTTGTATTATGCGTCATTAGATGCTTAAAAAACACAACAAAACATATATAACAACGATATAAAAGGGCTCAGAAATGGGTTCTTTTTTTTGTGCTTTACATAGTTTTCAGAATACAAGAGGTTTCGTTTTTACAAAATCCTTTCATAAAATTAGATGCGATTTTTTTTTGTCATTTCAAAAAATTCTGTAAATTTGATAAGATTCGACCCCCAAATCTAAATCTTCAATACGCAATTTAACCGAAGTTTTAGATCAAATTTTATTGAAAACACGTTTTGTAAACGGCAGAGCTTTATACGCCTATGAGCAAAAACCTCTTGTAAATACAAAACAACTGGAAGAAGTCAGTATGTAGCATCCGCTCCGCAAAGTCTCCCGACTTTGAGACACATAAAAGGAACAATAAATAAGTTAAAAGCATAAATTTGAAATAAGTTTATATCATACGAAATCAAGAAAAAACACGTTTTCACAAAACACCCGCTCCGCAAAGTCTCCTGACTTAGCGGCGCAAACCAAAAAGTTTGACTACGTCGAATCTTCTATTTCCCGACTTTGAGGCACAAAAAAAAAGAAAATATAAATAGTAATAAAAGATAAAAATTGAAAGAAGGTTATATCATTCGAGATCAAGAAAAAATACATTTTATAACAGCTACAGTAGTAGATTGGGTAGATGTATTTACAAGAAAGTCTTACAGAGATGTAGTTATAGAAAGTTTGGCATTTTGCATAGAGAAAAAAGGAATGTTGTTATATGGTTATGTAATAATGAGTAATCATATACATTTATTGGTACAATCTAAAACAGGCAAACTTTCAGATGTAATAAGAGATTTTAAAAAATTTACTGCCAAAAACATAATAGAAAAAATACATACAGAACCTGAAAGTAGAAGAGAATGGATGTTGGAACGTTTTAAAAAAGCAAGAGAAACACACGTTAGAAATAAAAATTACCAATTTTGGCAATACGGTAATCATGCAGAAGAAATATTTTCGCACAAATTTATGTGGTCAAAACTAGATTATATTCACTTAAATCCAGTACGGGCAGGTATTGTAGAAAAAGCATCACATTACAGATATTCTAGTGCAAATAATTATGTAAATAATGAGGGTTTAGTTGCTATTGAAATTGTGGATAATCCAGTTATTGATGTTTTAAAAATGGCATCAATAACAAAATATAATCAGTATTAAAACATGAATTTAAATGAGAATAGAGGTTGGAAATTAAATGGCTCAAAGTCGGGAGACTTTGCGCAGCGGGGGGGTTATTGAGTTAAAGACCGCTACTACTGATCCACAAACAGTTGAGCAATATTAACAAACAAAATTAAAATGAAAATAATGAGAAAATTGACTTTTTTACTAATGGTATTAGTAACTTTTATTAACTTAAATGCTCAATCAGATTCTGAAATTAATAACTCAATCCGAATAAATGCTTTGGGATTATTTACTGGTTTTTATGAATTTCAATATGAAAGAGTAATTAGTGAAAAAGGAGCAATAAAAATTGGGGTTGGAACTGGAACGTTAAGAGATGTATCGGGAAGTGATGCCGATGATGATTTTATGGAGGCATTCGGGACAAATTCTTTTAACAATAACAATCAACGAGTAGTCGAAGGGTTTACACTTAATGCAGAATACAGGTATTTCTTTAGTCATTTAAATGCGCCTAGGGGCTTATATGTGAGCCCAGGTATTCAATATCTAAACTTAAATGAAAAATACACTTATACAGATAGTAATAACCAACCATCAACTTTAGTTGATAATGATTATTCTATTTTTAATATCAGAGGTCTTTTCGGATATCAATTTATTATTGCAGAAAGAATTATTTTGAACCCATATTTGGGCGCTGGTATTGCTTTAGGTAGTGTTGATGAAAACAATAGTAGAGCTGATGTATTCGGAACCGGATTTTCGATAAATGGCGGAATTGATATTGGAATTGGATTTTAAAATAACGTTACCCGCTCCACAAAGTCCCCCGTATTCTATGATTAAAACAAGTAAAAACTGTTAAAATTTTACGCTGCAAATTTAAAAGTATCTACATAGGGGGTTTGCCTTCTCACTACAGCAAATACTCTAGCGATTAATTTATTTCTGACAATATTAATTGTACTCATTTTGCTTTTGTAAGCTTCCCTTAAAACCGCACTGTTTAAAAGTATAAAAAAAATAGTAACTTTAAACAGAAAAAATGAGAAGAAGTAAATTTAGTCCGACCCAAATCGCTACGATTTTAAAAGCGTTTGACACAG